>Ga0351833_1002_pt1 | contig 43162 bp, 34 predicted proteins | sample BONcelHFGM3001C5_FD_206751 | JGI IMG/M metagenome (GOLD analysis project Ga0351833, IMG submission 206751) | Enriched cells from coal bed in the Powder River Basin, Montana, United States - BONCAT cells FGM rep1 HSBNCT.FGM.300.1.C5 ...
TCACTTTCTGCAATTTTGAAAAAGGGTTAAGAGCCAAAACGGATAATTGGCGAAAGGTTTTTAATGATGATACAAAAAGCAATTATTTGAAACAACTTTTAGATAATGTAGAAATCAATTCAATAAAAGACGATTTGCAAAAGATTGTAGATAATTTTCAAGAAAACAATAATGATTGGAAATCTTTATTTATTAAAAATAAAGGAATTATTGAGTATTGTCTTAATTATCAAATCAATAATTTGAATGGTAATATTGAACTTGCACGAAGCCCTGCACCAGGTTGGCTGCGTAGAGCGGAATTAAGGTCATATGTGTTTTATAAAAACAAATTAGAAAATAACGTATCTGAATTTAGCCCGTTTACAAATACGAATTATTGGGTTACTGCCGATGGAAAACCTTGTGCATTTATTGATAACTGGTATCATCAGAACAAATATAATTTTGCATTAAACATTCATTATTCAGATAATAATTTTTTATTGATATTATTTGACAGGAATGGGAATGGTTTACATGAAGAAATAACAACAAAACTCAATAAAAAAGGATTTACAAACGTAAACGATGGCGAAGGTACATATGTTATAAAATCTTGCACATGCACTATTGACGGAAATGTTGATTTTAATAAAGTTGAGCAGAAAATTAAGGAGATTTTAGAAATGGAAGAATAAAACCGAACCGCCAACAAAGGCTATATGCAATAAGGGTTTCAGTGGTAAATCAAGCATTCTGCCTCGCTCAAACTTCAGCGTAAGTGGACAAGATAGTAGCCCGCAATCCCTTATTACTGATACACTCAACCATTACCGCCATTTAGGGGGTAAGACATTGCAAGCTATAAAATGAGCATATGAAAACCATTCTCCATATTTTTATACATATTGAACAATTGAATGCACTTGCACATTCTATGGTCGGGATCCTCGGTTATGCAATATTTGCCTTATTCCTTTTTGCATCCATCCAATTTCTACTTGAAAGAGAAAAACGGGCATTCAGGAGGTCTCTTTTTTTAATGCTATTGTTGCCCCTTCCTTTCCTTTTGGCATTCTTACTGGAAATCCATTTTATTGAGATAATAATAAGTGTGTTTGTACTTACTGGTTTACTTGTATTGTAAGTATCCGATAAATCGCATCTAAATTAGCCATTCTGGCGGATACTGGGCCACTTTGTATAAAGTTGGGTAAAATTCGTGCGATTTTGATTAATGTTGTGTCAATTTGTGCCAATTTGATTCAAATTCGTGTGATTGGAGCGCTAATAGTGCAAGCTTTACACGATTCGACACTAGTTTGACTATTTTTTCCACAAATGAGGCAGCAACTCTTCCAGGTTTCTCCTCTCTTTACTGTAGGAGTATATCTTTGACAGGACATCTTCAAGCCACTCTGTGGGGTTCACTCCGGCAGCCTTGCAGGATCCAAGCAGAGAGTAGACCATTGCAGCTCTTATTGCAGCATCTGAGTTACCACAGAAGAGGTAGTTTTTTCGCCCTATTGCCAGGGGACGGATTGCATTTTCAACAAGGTTATTGTCTATTCTGTACCTTCCGTCAAGGTGATACCTTGATAATTTAGGAAAGATGCTGTATGTGTATGATATTGCTTTTGCCGTTCTGCTCTGTGGTAAAAGTGCTTTATAGTTTTCGTAAAGCCATTTTTCAAAGGTCACCAATATCGGATAAGCTTTGCTTCTTCTTAACTCTCTTCTCTGTTCAGTTGTAGCTCCCATCTCATCGGCCTCCCTCTCTACTGCATACAGAGACTGTATCTGCAGAAGAGCTTCAGTTGCCAGCTTCTTATTCTCTGCCAATGCTTCATCGAACTTGCGTCTGGCGTGAGCCCAGCACCCGAGCATCAGCTTGCCGTCAAGTGCCTCAAAGCGCTTATAGACTTGATAGCCGTCACTCTGTATTGCGCCATTGAAGCCGTGAAGCAAAACTAGAGCTGTCTTTTCGGAGCGGGAGCCTCTGTCATAATGGAAGAAGACCTCTCCATTGTCTGGATTGCGTACAACCCACAGGTAACCCTTTACAGCCCGCTTTTTCTCATTATCTATCACCGGGAGAGTACTCTCGTCAACCTGGATGTAATCGGTAGACAGGACCCGTCGTCGAAGATGGTCGTAGAGTGGTCTGAGCAACTCGCAGCTCTGGGAGAACCAGTCTCCCACTGTGGAAGAGCTTATTCTAACCCCAAGATCCCCAAACCGGGCTATTTGCCGGTGAAAAGGGAGGTGATAAAGGTACTTTTGGATTATTATCTCTGTCAAAAGACTCGTATCTGCCATACATTTGTGAATGGGACTGTCGGGAAGTGGTGCTATCACTATTGCCGGCTTCACTTTCTGCTCCACATCAAGCTCCATTGACAGGCTTTTAAGCGCATACTTTTTACGGATAGTCCTCTTAACATAGAACTCAGCAGGTTTGTATGCCAGCCTGTTTGTCTCCTCTGTTCCAATACAAACATACTCCTCAAAATCTATCCCTTCAGGCTCTATTGTTGTCTCTTCAACACGCAGGTTTTCAAAAGATACATCTTTTCGCGGCGTGCGAGGTTTACTTACTGTTATTGTTCTGGTTATGAGCTCCTGCTCTTGCTTTGCAGCCCTCTCCAGCTCCTCTCTCTCATTGTCGCTAAGCTGCTCACCAAAGATGTCCAGTTGACGAGTATCGGGATCTGAGTTGATAAATCGCTCACTCATCTTGCCAAATAACTTCTTTCTCAACCAGGTGAGCTCGTATTCTAATTTGGTGATGTTTGATTCAAGACTGGTGATGTTTGACTCAAGACTGGTGATGTTTGACTCAAGACTGGAGATGTTTGACTCAAGACTGGAGACATTTGATTCTAATTTTACGACATCTGATTCAAGGGTGGATACAACCTCTTCCTTTGCAGCTAGCTGACTACGAAGAGACTCTATCTCTGCGGCCATTCTTTCTATATCCTGCTGGGTGTATCCGGAAGTCATAAAACACTGTAATTATCTGATACAAAGATAGTAACAATGTTTCAGATAACCAAATAATAACCAACATTTTATGCTAAAAATTTACTCTTTTTAACCTCCTTAATCTTGTTGCCGGGTCATCCATAACACCCTCAACCATCATTACAAGATCCAACCAGTTCATTTTGACTGATCCCTGTTCCGAATCTATTGAAGGGAGGCGAAAACGACCCTCTTCAAGCAGTTTTGAGTAAATAACCAGTCCGCCTGGCTCCATATGAAGTAGTTTGATTCGGTTACGGGCCTTGTTTATAAAGATGAAGACATCGCCATTGCGCACATTGAGCCCCATATTGTTTGTCACAAGACCACTCAGGGTGTGATAACTCTTCCGCATATCGGTGGGCTCGCTGTAGAGAAGGTAGCGCATGCTGTCATTAAGACTAAACATTGCGACGGCCTCCGGATGAAGCGATGATGGAACTCACCATTAATGAGTCCATAATACCACGGATACGGAACTCTGCTCCGGTAGGAGTGCGAAGCTCTATCTCGATCTCACCCTGACCAATCACCGCCTGTTTCGTGCTTTTACCTCGTTTTGACGGCTTGAATAAACCCCCGGAATGTAGATCGATGGGTAAGAATTGGCCATCTGTGATAGATGAAGACTCTTTGAGTTCTCTGGACCTGCGCTTCCAGTAGTAGTATTTGTGTGGGCTTACACCTTTTGCCTGAAGAAAAGTTCTGATATCAGTTGATGATGATATAAAATCCTGTTCCAAAAGTTCATATTCCGCGAGTGTCATAGCTTTTAATTTTAAAACAAAATTAAAGAGGCCAAACATGGGCTACAATATGGGTTTTATCGGATACTTACCTTGTATTCTTAGTGCCATTTAGATCGCCAGCCAACATTACCGTAAGTATCCGATAAATCGCATCTAAATTAACCATTCTGGCGGATACTGGGCCACTTTGTATAAAGTTGGGTAAAATTCGTGCGATTTTGATTAATGTTGTGTCAATTTGATGAAAATTCCGGATAAACGGCTCCACCTATTCCGGGGTGAAACGGCGCCAGTAAAGATGACTGGATCTGGTGGATGTGCTGGCAATAATGCCCAAATTATGCCGGACAAAACGAACATCATCTATATTGTTAAAATTTAGCTATTTAATATGATTTTCAGATGGTCAAATAACACAAGCAAGAGTTGATCACATCATACAGCCTTTCTACTTAACTATGAACCACCGGTAAAACAATTTAGTATCGCACCTTAAAACCTGAAATTAATTTCTATATATTTGTCAAAGATCTATTTAAGTGAATAAATTAAGAAATCAACAAAAACTGTCCGAAAGGATTAGACCATATCAGTCTAAAACAAGCATTTCTTTTGCCCCTTTTAAATTTTCTTAATAAGTTCTATTGTAATTTTTTAGTATTTTCGCAGTTGATTATTCATAATACTTTATCCTTTTCTTTTTTTATATTTCGCTGATAATTTGCACTTAAATTACTTGCAATTTTAAATAAGAATCAATTATTACTAAGATAAAATGGAAATAAATAATTATTTAGCACTACGTTACTTAGTTCTATTGGGACTCGAACAATATGGTTGGGTAAAACAAAATGTACTCACATACAGTAGTGAGGACTTTTTAGATTACATTCTTCCCAAAACAAAGACCAGAGCCACATTAAACCTCGCTACTAATATAGCATGTTTAGAGCATGATAATAATATACAAGGTAATAGAATTCATTTGTTCAGACTATCTCAAAATTTGGAAATTAAGTTGAGTAAAATTGAACATCTATTAAAAGATGATGATATAATTTCCAGGCTTACTGAAATGGCTGCAGGTATTGCTCTTGAAACAATGCCAGGTGCTGTAAATATCGGTTCAATTTCCGAATTAAAAGAAGTCCATATTTTTCAGGCATTTGCAAAACATTATTTGGAAGCCTTTAAAGGTGGATATAAAACTTATCCCTATTTGAATTAATGGAAAAATTAGAAGAAAATAGCAAAATTTATAATTCTGATCTCTTGAAAGGTACAGGTTTGATTCAAGAAACAATGGTGTTGATTGACTTATATAGAGAGAACATGTCCAGACAAGAACTTATTGAACATGTTTTGGAATTCAATAGTTTGGCGAAAGAGCATGATAATAGAACTAAAGATATTGTAAATCTTGTTTTTAGTAAAAGATATTTGAAAGATGATGATTCAGCTGTTTTTGAAATTCAGCATTTAAGGAATAAATATGTTTCTTTAGAAATTATTTCTCAAATACTTTTCATTTACACTTGTAGAGCAAATTTGATTTTATTCGATTTTGTAAGTGAAATCATTCAACCATTAATAAAAAAAGGTAGTACTGTTTTGCCCGACAAATTAGCCTATAATTTTATCGAATTAGCTATCCGTGATGGAAGGATTCCAAACAAATGGTCAGACTCAACCAAACAGAAAGTTTCAGAGCACATGAACGCTTGCCTGATTGATTTTAAAATTATTGACAGATCAAAGCGATTATTGCCATTCTTTTTAAATGATATAACTGCAAATTATTGGCTGCATAAGCAGCATTTTAAAGGATTTAGCGATGTAACAGTTCTTTCACTCGAAGAATGGGAATTATTTGGTCTTAGTAAAGAGGAAACGGTAAATTTATTCCATAGATTATCATTAAATGGTAACTTTTTATTTCAACATGCCGGAGATATAACAATTATTAACTGGAAATATAAATCAATGACTGAATTAATAAATGGAATCACTTAATAATAAATTAAAGCAAATAATTCAGTTTTTGGATAGTCCAAATACAAACCAACATACTGGTGATAAAAGCATTTGCTATTTGACATTTCCTTTTGAATCAATTTTGGAAGTAAAAAGCGAGACTGATACTTTAGTTAGCTTGCTTAAACATAATAATTATGATGTAACTATATTATCTATTGGGGATATTGTGCATAATTTCATTAAGAATAATCCGAGAAGAGATAATTGGATTCAATTCTCAATGGTAGAATATAAGGATGAAATGTCTGAATTCTTTAAAAGTTTGGGGTCTTCAATTATCGAGAATAATATCATTGAAAATGCTATTCTTGAAAAACAAAATGAAATCATTAAAAAACCCAAACCTTTATTGCTTTTAACAGACCTTGAAGGCATTCACCCATTTACAAGGTTTGGTCCTGTCGAACAAAATATTTATAGTTCAATTGAGATTCCTATAATTATACTTTATCCTGGAAATTTGAGCGGTTCAAGTTTAGAGTTTTTTGGATTTTATCCGCCAGATGGTAATTACAGATCAAAACATTTTTAAGCTATGACACAGATAAAACAAACCTTTGATTCGAGTAAAGATATATTCAGAACAATCGAGAAAGTAATTACTTTTGATACACTCGATAAAGATTCATTGAAACGTGAAGTTACCGAATATGTAGTTACTAATAAGCTAAGGAATAACTTCCAAAAAATGTTGGACGGTCTACAATCTGGAATGGAAGCTGAAAGCTGCGAGGTTGGCATATGGGTTTCGGGTTTCTATGGATCAGGTAAAAGCTCGTTTGCAAAAAACTTTGGTCTGGCTCTCGATAAAGAATTAGTAATTGATGGAGTTACTTTTAAAGATAGGCTTATTAATAGGATAAATAATCTTCCTATTAGCCAGCAACTTAAAACCTTAGTCGAAAAATATAGTCCACAGGTTTTTCTGATAAATCTGGCAACAAAAAGACTTTCTTTGCATGGTAGTACTTTACCACCGGTTTCAGATGTATTATACCACCAGGTTATGAAATGGGCAGGTTACGCCCCTGAAGAAAAAGTTGCTTTGCTGGAACGTAAACTTGAAATGGATGGCAAACTGGACAGTTTTATTGAAACAATCAAGAATGAGAAAAACGAAGATTGGAATAAATTAAAATTTGAAGACACCTTAACTGCAAAAGCAATTGCTCAGGAATATGCAGTAAAATTTTATCCGAGCATATGGAAAGATGAGCGTATCTTCAATATAATGCGTATAGACAGCATTGAAGATGAGAGTGTAAGAATGAAATCAATGTTGGAGATTATTAAAAAGCGTACAGGCAATGATAATGTACTTTTTATAATTGATGAAGTTGGTCAGTATATTTCTTCCAAAGAAGAGTTGATTTTCGATATGCAAGGCACGATGGAAAATCTGAAAGATATCGGTAGAGGAAAAGCATGGCTGTTAGCTACTGCACAACAGACCTTGACTGAGGACAATCCAAATGCTCGATATAATTCCGATAAGCTCTTTAAACTGAATGCAAGGTTTCCGGTTCAGGTTGACATTGAGGCTTCAGACATTAAAGAAATCACAACACAACGTCTGCTTGGAAAATCAAATGATGGAGCAAATCTATTAAAAGATCTTTACAGCAAACATGGCGAACAGCTTCGCCTATCAACAAGATTGATAAATATTGAAAGAACCATATACAAATCCGAATTAAACGAAAAATCGTTTATTGACCTTTATCCTTTCTTGCCTTACCAGTTCGATATTATCCTTTCATTATTGGCTAAATTGGCTAAAATGACTGGCGGTATTGGCTTACGCTCAGCAATCAGGGTAATTCAGGACATATTAACTGAAAAAGGGAAAGGAATAATGCTTGCCGAGAAACCTATTGGTGCTTTAGCTGCTGCTCATGACATTTACGATGTATTGGGTTCGGATATTAGAAAATCATATCCTCATATATCCAACTCTGTTGATAAAGTAATACAGATTTTTGGAGCAAATTCACTTGAAACTCAAATATCAAAATCTATAGCTGTTCTACAAGTACTTGATGATTTTAGTCTTTCAATTGAAAATTTAGCGGTTGCAATACACCCTACTGTTCAGAGCAATGGCACATTGCAGGAAATTAGAAAGAAAATTGACGAACTTAAGAACAACAAAAGCCTTACTCTCAAAGAGATTGATGGTCAATTGCGTTTTATGACTGATGCAATTATTAATATCGAACAAAAAAAACAGACTGAATTTGTTAGCAGCCAACAAACAAGAAGGATTGTAGAAACACAGATTGAAGATCAGTTTACACCTGTACCAAATGCCCGAATTTTGAATACAAAAAATGTAAAATCCGGAGTTCAAATAATTTGGGAAGGCAAACTCTCCAAAATTCTTGAGGCCAACGAAGATATTCAAATTGAAATTCAATATGCTAATCAAACCAATTACGATACAAAACTAAATGAATTAAGGTCTTCAAGTACGGAAAAATCAAACGAAAATAAAATTTATTTAATTGGACAAATCGAAGAAGGTGTTGATAAATTATTGGAAGAGATCGTTCGTTGTGAAAGTATTTATGCAACAAAAAATCAATATCGTGATAAAGAAATTTTAGATTATCTAAACAGCCAATATCAGGAAGCTGAAAAACTCAAAGCGCAGGTAAAGCGAAAATTATGTGTTGCCATTGAAAATGGCGACATGATATTCCGTGGTAGTTCGAAAGCAACCTCTCAATTAGGGGCAAATTTACGTGAAGCAAGCAATGCATGGTTAAAGATTTGTGCTGAAAAAGTCTATCACAAATACAATCAGGCTCCTATATCAGTGGATGCTAACGATGCTCAGAAGTTACTTCAATTTGACGATTTAAAAACACTACCTCTTGCACTAAAGCACCTCGATATTATTAAAGCCGATGGTGGTGTTGATATTTCCATTCCGGCAATCCAATCAATTAAAGATTATTTGCAAGCTGAAGGACAACCCGATGGTCGAAAACTGTTGGAATATTTTATGGCTGCGCCATTTGGGTGGAATAGAGACACAACTCGATATCTTATAGCTGCCATGTTTATTGCGTCTGAAATTAAACTTCGTATTGCAGGTGATTGGGTTAAAGTAAAAGGTCCTTCTTCAGTTGAAAAACTTTCGTCTAACCAGAGTTTTAATCAGGTTGGTGTTTCACTTTTCACAGAAGGTCAGCCAAGTCAAAAGCAAATAATTGCTGCACAGAAAAATCTGACAGAACTTACTGGTGAGGCTGTCCCGCCACTACCTTTGAAGGTTAGCCAAATTGTAATGAAGCATTTTCCGGTGTTTCAATCCAGATATGCTGATTTGCCATTTAGATTAGAAAGTTTAAATCTTCCGGGCAAGGTTAAAGCATTGTCTATTAAAGAAGATATTGAAGAAATACTTAAAGCGGATGCGTCTGATGCTACTTTTAGATTAGGGCAAGAAAACGCGGATCTATATGTATCATTAAAATGGGCAAAAAACATTTATGTTGCTATCGAAAATGGTATTGAAAAAACGATCAGGGATATTCAGAGCTTAAAATCCGGTGTTGAAGCACTACCTAATGAAGGATTGATTGAAGACCTTAAAGAACAGTTAGCTATCAAGTTTAGTGAAATTGACAAGATATTCAATATGGAGAATTTTTATGAAAAAGCTCCTGAATTAAACGATTATCTCTTGGAAATCAATAATACCATTGAAAATACATGTGAGGCTTTCAGAAATCAGGAGAATACAAATATCCAGTCCCAAATTGATGAGTTGAAAAAATCATATTCGTGGAACAAATTAAATGCAGAGCAAAAAAGTGAGTTATCTTCCAAACTGGATGCTTCATTAATTCTCGATACTCCCGGACTGGCTGGTATTCGTGAAATCGTAAACACTTCTTTTAGCTTTTCAAAATTAATATCAAGTATTAATCTTGAAATCAATGAAATGCTGAAAGTGGCTGACCCAACACCAGATACAAAAAAGAGAAAAAGAATATCTCTAAGCCACTTGCCCAAAACAATTGAAAAGAAAGAGGATATAGAAGTGATCATTTCCGAATTGGTAATACTAAAAGATGGTATGACTGATGATGAAATTTTAGATTTGAACTGGTAATTATGGCATTAACTTCAACCGCAAGAAAAAAACTTTTAAAGTTGGTACAAGACGCTAAAAGGGGCTTGTATCAGGAAATTACAGACCAACTACAGCAACATTTTGGTATTTTTCCTGATACAGGGAAGGTACTGCTGGTGGAAGAATTAACCACAAGTGATGCTGATGTCATCTACAAAGCAAAACTATTGAGAGATAGACTGAAATACTTATCTTCAAATCTTACTGATAACAAAAGTATAGCGGTTGATAGTATAAACCAATTAATCCGTGAGCAAGCATTTACAACTCTGAATAGGTTAGCTGCTTTACGCATGGCCGAAGAAAGAGGTATTATCAAAGAAACAATCCGAAATTCATATACCAGCGAAGGTTTTCAGGTTTACGATAGTATCACAGGCCAAGGAGTGACCGCTTCAACATTTGTAAGATACAAATGGTATCTGGGTGCTATTTATGATGAATTGGCGATTGATTTGCCTTCAATTTTCGATCGCTTCTCTCCCTATGCAATTATCACACCGGGTGAAAAAAGTCTCTTGGAAATAATAGGCTTAATAAACGATGAAGGTCTAATCTTTCACCGTGAAGAGGGCTATACTCCAATAAATCTTTGGCAGCAGGATGAAACCATTGGTTGGATTTATCAGTACTACAACGGCAAAGACGAAATAAAGGCCATGAGAGATGCTTCAGCTTTGCCTCGAAATAGTAGAGAATTGGCTGTTCGTAATCAATTTTTCACACCACGTTATGTTGTTCAATTTCTTACCGATAATTCATTGGGTAAGATTTGGTACGAAATGACAAAGGGTAATACCAGATTAAAAGAACTCTGTCCTTATTTAATTCAGAATCCAAATACAGTTTTTCTAAACAAAGGTGAACTCTCTTCTGAATGTTCTGAAGAGGGGATAACACACATTCAGCACCGGGATATAAAAGACCCCCGAGAAATAAAAATGCTCGACCCTGCTTGTGGCTCAATGCATTTTGGTCTATATTCATTCGATATATTTGAGATTATTTATCAGGAAGCATGGGATAATCACGATGGTTTACTTCGCGATTTAAAGAATTCAATGACTCGGTCTGATTTTATAAATCAGATTCCCGTTTTCATTATAAAATACAACATTCATGGAGTTGACATTGACCCGAGAGCCTTACAAATTGCAGCTTTGAGTTTATGGCTTCGTGCTCAAAAAACTTTCGACAAACTGGGATTAGATTCAGCTAACCGTCCTCGAATTACTAAAAGTAATTTGGTGTTAGCTGAACCCATGCCGATAAATGCAGATTTCTTGAGTGAATTAGTCCTGCCATTGGATGCCCCAATGCGTAAATTGATTTTAGAAATTTGGGAGTTAATGAAGTTGGCAGGTGAAACAGGTTTGCTTCTTAGAATAGAAAATGAAATTGACACCAAAATTCAGGTGATTGCCAAAAGCCTGACATACAAGAGTAATGATAGCCAAATTACGATAGGAACAAGTGATGAGGAAATAAAAGTAGCCCAGGAATCTGCACGCTATGCTACTAAAAAATACAGAACCGAATTTTTAGATAATGCCGAAGGTCAGGTATTGGATATTTTAAAATCATTAGCTGAAAATGCAACCAATGGCAATGCTTATCAAAAACTACTTTTTGCCGATGACTCTGCCCGTGGTTTTGCATTTATTGAGCTGTGTCGTCAAAGTTACGATGTGATTTTGATGAATCCACCCTTTGGTGATACGTCAAGTTTGACAGTGAAATATTTAAAAAACAACTATCTTACTTGGTCAAATAATCTTATATGCTGCTTTATTGAAAGAATGCTCCAATTGTTAAATAACAATGGTTTTGTTGGAGCAATCTATGACAGAGTTATAAATATAAACAGTTCATACGAAGAATTCAGAAGAAAATTTTTGTGTGGTTATTTGGAATCTTTAATTGATACAGGGTGGGGCGTCTTGGATGCTAATGTTGAAACGACTTGTTCAATAATTAATAAAAATCGCAATGATAAAGGTATTTTTATTGATGTTTTAGATTCAAAGGATAAAATGGCTGATATTTTAAAAAAGATTAAATCCGATGATTTATTAATTTATTTAGACTCAAACAATTTTAGTGTATTACCGAATGCTGTAATTGGTTATTATTTTCCTAACTATATAATTAATCATTTTAAAAACAGTAAGAACTTATTTCAATCTAATTTGATTGCTCGACAAGGTCATGCATTGGCAGCATTAGAGCATTTCAAACTATTTTGGGAATTAATAAAAACACATGACTACAAACACTTATATAATGGTAGTGACTTTTCATTATTCTATCTTCCGTATAGAGATATGGTTATTTATGGAGAAGATGGTAAATTTGTAAGATACCACAAATCATTACGTTGGAGCAATGGCGAACTCCAATTGAAACCTGGAATAGGATTTGGAAGACGTGGTGAAATCTTAGATACTCACATACTTAAACAAAATACAATTTTCACCAGTGTTGGATTAGCATTTCCCAATTTATCAGTTGATCAATCTTTACTTATTTTATCTTATACAAATAGTGTTTTTTCGCAATATCTAATAAATCTTTACAGTGGTCAACATAAACAAGCTGGTTATGTAAATTTAATTCCTTTAATATCCAATGAAGAAATTAGTTCAGCACTTAAATTGAATATTAAAAGTGCTATAAAATTGAAAAGAAAATGGTTTTCACTTGACGAAACTTGTTTAGAATTTCAGCATTTATTATCTAAATTCTCATTTTGTAAATCAATTAAAATTCAAATTTCTTTGATTCATACAAATTTAAAGCATGATAAAATTGAATATAATGATATGATTGCTTTTAATGACAACTATTGGTTAAATAAAGCAAATCTACCTGAGAAAGAAAAACCGAAATTTGATAAATTCAGAACTAAACGTCCTTTAGAAGACTTAATTTCAATTGATGGAGTTACAGATGATACGTTTGAAAATAATCCAATTATTGCTTATGAAATAATTTCTAATCTTTTGGGTTTTGCTTTTGGTCGTTGGGATATTGGCAGTATATTAAATCCTGAATTAATCCCTCAATTTGGCGATATATTCGACCCGCTACCTTTTATGCCTGCTGTAAGTTTGAATGAAATTCAAAAGGATTACCCAATTTCTATTCCAAACGATGGAATTTTGGTAGATGATAAATCCGACCCAAATTCCATTACAAAATCAATTTCAAACGTAATTTATAAAATTTGGAATTCAACCGGGGATAATATCATTGATGAGTTATGTGAGATAGGCCAGATTAAATCCTTAGACGATTTTATGTCTAATCCAAATGGGTTCTTCGATTTTCATTATAAAAGATATACAAAAAGCCGTAGAGAAGCTCCGATTTATTGGCCAATTTCTACTGTTTCAGGCTCATATACCATTTGGATTTATTATCCTAAACTAACTGAGCAAACGCTTATTTCGGTTATCAACAATTATGTACAACCCAAAATTGATGATGTGGTAGAAATTATTAAGAAATTGTCGGGTAATCCTATCATTGATAACAAAGGCTTAAAAGAGTTGAAGGAGTTGGAAGAATTAGAATATGAATTAGAAGATTTAAAAAAGGAATTGAAGGCAATCACTGCTTTACCTTACAAACCAAAACACGATGATGGTGTATTAATAACTGCTGCTCCCTTACATAAATTATTCCGCCATAGTAAATGGAGAAATAGCACCGAAGAATGTTGGATATTGCTTCAGAAAGGCGAATACGATTGGGCTCATTTAGCCTATTCAATATGGCCTGATAGAGTCAGAAAAAAATGTGTAAAAAATTTGAGTATGGCCATTACTCACGGGCTTGAGAGTATTTGCGAGATAAAGCCTAAAGAAAAAAAAGCAAAAGCCATAAAAGAACCAAAGGCAATTAAAAAGGATTTGAAAATAAATTTTGATGTATGATTAGAGAATATATTATCAAGCATATCCAAGATAGACTAAACTCTAACAAGGTTTTAGTCATTTACGATAATAAGCAATTTTACTCAGAACTTTTACCCGGTCTTGCCGAAAACTCCAAAGTAATTGATTTACGGGAATCTGTATTGTATGCCCGGGAGTCTACATACGAATTTTTTAATTCGGTTATGCCTAATGATAAAAACAAAAGTTTAATCATATATAGTCCTTTTGAAGCACCTTACGATGAACAGGAAAAGATAGAAGACCCTTTTTATATTTTCACCTTAGGCGTAAATTATTTCCCTAAAACAGCTTCCGACAGGTATCAAACCATGTGTATGGCTTGTTTCCCTCACAAAGAGCAGGAAATAAACGAATTATTCAATCAGTCCATTCCCGATTTTGATACAATAGACGCATTGGGTGATGGTAATTCGTATGCAAAACTTCAGGTATTAACCGGTGGTAAATCTGAAAAAGAAATCTTACAAGCAATAATGATTTCTTCAGATGAACAAGAAGATAAACTAAAGCAAGATAAGACCTGGTTTAATGAGTATAAAAAATTGGTACAATTACTCGGAATTAAAACCAGTGCTAAAACCTACGAACAGGTTAAAGATGAATTATGGAGAATAATGCTTTTCAGCGAATTTGTTTTTGATTTACCCATTCCATTACCTCAAAAATTTCAATCCATACCTATTGTCAAGGAAAACAGTAATACATTGGTTATTGAACTACTGAAGAATATCCGTAACAATAAGTTTTCAGAGCAAATTTATGTAGAAAGAGCCAACAATCTTGAAAATCAACTTTCACTTTCTAACGAGTTCAAAAACGAAACAAATCTGGGTTCAATTGCAACTTTTGCTTTCGAAGACAATACTTATTTCAATCATTTCGTTTCGTTGATTTCTCAAAACGACTTAAAAAGGGCTGAAACAGTTATCAAGCAGAATAAAGAAAATATTTGGCCACAACACGACGAAGAAAGAAAAAAAATGTGGTTAATGGCTTCCTATGCTTTAAAAATTAGCCAAATCACTTCCGAAAAAAGTAAATATCCAAAAGATACCAAACTGATTGTCGAGCTATACACTTCAAAACTGTATGAAGTAGATTTATTTCAGCGAAAATTTGAAATGACGCTATCTCAAATAATTTCTGGTACTGATGCTATCGAATTACTTTCAGATAGAATCAGAGATACATATAGAAATTTTATCGGTGAACTTCAGAAGATTTTTCTCGAAAGCATTTCACAATGGCCTATTGATGGCATTGATCGTAATTTACAAGTATTCAATAAATATATAACGCCTAACCTGAAAGGGAAAAAGAAAATAGCCTATATTTTAGTTGATGCGTTGCGGTATGAGATAGCAAAGGATCTGGAACAAACATTATCCAAGCATTTCACCATTGAAGTTACTGCTTCATGTGCTTATGTTCCTACTGTTACCAAATACGCGATGGCAGCTTTATTGCCTAATGCAGAGAGCGTTTTATCGTTAGATAGAAAAGACGGTAAATTAGAACCCTTTATCGAAGGAAAAATAGCTACAACATTACAAGCAAGAAGATCGTATTTTAAAGAGAAATTAGGGGATAGGTGCGAAATAATCTCACTGGATGAACTCTTGAACAACAATAAAATTTCTCCTGATTTATTAGTGGTCACTACTACCGAAATTGATGGTGCTGGTGAAAATCTGACTGTATCTACAGCCCTTGCTGCCATACAACAAAGCATTAATAATTTAGTAAAGGGTTTGTTAGTACTAAAAAAGTTGGGGTACGAAAAAGTAATCATTGCTACCGACCACGGATTTATGTTATATCCTATTTTTTCCCCCGGTGATAATATAAAGAAACCAACCGGTGATTGGGCATTACAAAAAAGCAGATGTCTTGCCGGAATGGGAAAAGATTCAGAAAATTGTGTGTCATTTAATGCAAGTAACATTGGAGTAAATTCAACAGTTGAGCAATTCCAATTTCTAAAGAATTTTGCTGTATTTGAAAAAAACACGCAATTCTTCCACGAAGGTATTTCATTGCAAGAGGCTATTGTACCTATTATTGAAATTACAACAAGTAATTCAAGTTTTCAAGCCGGCATAGAAATCACACTCACTTACAGAGGTAAATCAGAGAATAGTGTAACCACTAGAAGACCAATAATTGATTTAATGTGTTTTCAGGAAGGCAATATGGGTTTTGATCCAATATCAATTAAAATTGAAGCGAAAGCTGATAGCATTGTAATTGGCGAACCGGTAGAATCTGAAGAAGTAAATAGCTTGACAAAATTAGTTGAGGTTTATCCTCAACGGGCTCACAAAATACCGTTTGCATTGTCTGACAATTTTGAAGGTAAATTCCAAATCATTGCTTCCGATCCTGTTACTGCTAAAGAATTTGCAACTTTAAGTTTAGAAACCAATTACTTAGATTGAAATGGATACTCTTGATAATAAATTAAATGAGGTTTTTCAGGGTAAAGTTGTTAGAAAAGACCTTGTCCACCAAATTAAGAAAGCAGCAAATGTGCCTTCTTTCGTGTTGGAATTTCTACTATCAAAATACTGTGCTTCAAATGATCCACAAGAAATTGAATATGGTAAGAGAGCTGTTTTAGAAGTCGTAGAAAATAATTATGTCCGTCCTGATGAGGCAAACAAAGCACAATCAAAAGTGCATCAATCCGGGAGTCATAAGTTTATCGATAAAGTACATGTAAAGTACATGGAAAAGGAAAAAAAGCATTGGGCTGAAATGGAAAACTTCAATTCCAAAAGAATTCAGATTAATGAAAAATACTATAGTGAAAACGAAAAGCTTTTAGAAAGTGGAATGTGGGCTGAAATTACTATAGGTCACAATGATTTGAATGATGAAAACTATGCTTTCTATGTTCAGGATTTAAAACCAATACAACTTTCAAAATTTAAAATTGAAGATTACTATAAAGGGAGAGCTCAATTCACAAGCGATGAATGGTTGAATGTTATGTTACGTAGTGTAGGTTTAAACCCCGACATAATGGATAATCCTCCTTCAGAAATTAAAAGTAAATTTCCAACTGGTACAAGATTAAAAATGCACTTCTTGGCAAGATTAATTCCATTAGTTCAAAGTAACTTTAATTATATTGAACTTGGTCCTCGTGGAACTGGTAAGTCATATTTCTATTCTGAATTCTCTCCTTATTCAACACTTCTTAGTGGTGGTCAGGCAAGTACAGCTACATTACTTTATAATAATGCACGTCAAAAAGTGGGTGCAGTTGGATTTTGGGATATTGTTGCTTTTGATGAAGTAGGCAATATGAAAATTAAAGATACTGATACCATTCAGATAATGAAAGACTATATGGCGAATGGTCGCTTCAGTAGAGGACGGGAGATTATTGCCAATGCGAGTTTTGCATTTGTTGGAAATATCGATTATTCTATTCAGCAACTTGTGGATTCATATGAGAATGATTTATTTATTACACTTCCAAAAGCTTTTGATCTTGCAATACAAGACCGTTTTTTCTTTTTCCTGCCCGGATGGGAAATTCCAAAGATGGACAACAAATTCTTTACCCAAAGTTTCGGTTTAATTACAGATTACATGGCTGAGGCATTTCATTACATGTTTAAGCATAATTCAGATTTTATTGAAATCGTAAATCGTAAATTAAAATTAGGTTCAAATATACAAGGGCGTGATGAAATAGCAATAAAAAAGACAGTTACAGCTTTGTTGAAAATTCTCTACCCTGGAGTTGAACCTACCGATGAAGAATTCAATATGATAGTTGAATATGCTGTTGAAGGTAGACGTAGAGTAAAAGAACAAATGAATAAACGTAAACCGGATGATGAATTTGCATTAATAGATTTATCCTATTACAATCAAAGTGGTTCTGAGATCATTGTTTATTGCCCGGAAAGCAAGAATGCAAATGCAACACAGAATCCACGAAATGACCTAAGTAAGAATATTACTCCAATTGAAGAAGTAAAACAAGTTGAGAATGCGGTAGAAACAACAATTTTAAGTTGTGTTGAAATTCCCGATAATTCGACAAACTTGATAGAAAAAAGGATAAAGGTTCTGTATGGTGATACAGGATATGGATATGAATCATTGTTTGGTGCCTATTTAGTAGGAGTTAAGATTGTAACAATAGAAGACCCATATATTAGAAAAAATCACCAGATTAGTAATTTTCTCCGTTTTTGTGAACTGCTTGTAAAAGTCAGTGATTGCTTGGTTATTAATCTGACAACTGGCTACGATGACATAGACCAAAAGGCTGAAATAGAAGATTCATTTGCTCAAATTGCCGATAATTTATTTGAATATGGTATTACATTCAATTATGAGTTTTCAAATACTCTACATGACCGTGAAATAAAATTAAGCAACGGTTGGGCTATAAAAATGGGTAGGGGACTCGACTATTTCCAATCACTGTCAGGTAACTACCTTCAAATTGGTGTAAATGATATGGATTTAAGACCATGCTTAGAAACAAGTTTCGATTTTTATAAGCTATAGAATTTCCGCTTATACTTTTATTTAAAATAACTCAAAACAAATTATTCATTAATAAATGATATCAATAGAAGTTTATCATACTTAAGAACTTTTTGTCCTATTTTTTAAAATTTCCAATTTTGGCAGAATGTCGAAATCCACATTTTGTCGGCCCCCCTAAGAATCGGACAGAGATTCATTTGATTCAAAACGAAGATCGACCAATTAAACAGAGATAAATTCAGGGATAATTTTCAGTAAAATTTCATTAGTATTTTGAGATATGGTGCAAAAATGGCGTAAATCCTAAAAGGAAAACTCTAACTAACTGGTAATCAATTAGGATTTATTTGTTTCCGTACCCGGAGCCTGGTTTAAATAATTGCAATGCTTTAAATTATTTTCCTATAAGAGTATGAAAACTTGTAACTGGCCCCATATACTCAGGAATAGTCAGGTAAATTATTAAATTAGTTTAAAATATAGTCCAGCTATTTAGGAGGCACGTAAAAAGAAATATTACTGTTTTTCAAAAACCTCATTTTTTAATAAAAATTGTTTGAAACTTTCTTTGCTAGTCATATGATTTCCATTATAATTGTTAACAATATTCCATCTCCTACTTGGATTATCAGAGTATCCCATAATAAAAGGCAAAGATTCGTTTCTTCTTTTACTCATGAAACTTTTCCAAGCGAACTTACTTAAAAAAAAGACAAAATCTGGTTTTAATATTTCTGCCATTTCTTTTAATGTATCGGATGCAATATTAAGATCCGTTTCTGTGATAATCTCTTTTATTGAGCCTTTATTTCTTGCAGGACGCAATAATAGTTGTAATAAACAACATATCTATAAAAATTAATGCAAATTAGGTTTGGACATATCTCCATAATTACCTCCCGCAAAACATTATTCGGATTGTTATACATACGGTGTGGTTTTAATGACCCGGAAAGAAATTGACGTGTATTTGTCATTTGCTCTTCGTCTTCTCCATCTATATACCAATCGGTATGCTTCGTGTCAAAATATCATTTTTTAGGATCGAATATTTCATCATCTACATTTTTTTTTGGTAAATAATGACTTTCTCCATTTAGAATTATTTTTTTAATAGTCCCCTTACCATACATAATCAACACCTACTCATGGTAACATTTGTGGGAAATGAGTATAATACCCGTCGTTACAGCTGCCATCTTGTTGTTCATCTCCTCCAATTTCTAAGAGGCTCTCGTCATACATTTTAGTATAGTCCATATTCTTCTTAAAATTAGTCAAATATATTAATTTAAATTTAATTATTAAGTATTAACCCGCTAAATTTGAGTAGAATAAAATGATTACCACTATATTACACTTATAAAAAAGAGTAAATCTGTAAAGTTTATTATATCAGTTTTTATGCTTATTTTTATTTTTTAAAAATTAGCTAAAAGGGATTTCGTTAAAAAGGCATAAAATATTAGAAAGCTCCTAGCAGGAAAGTCTATTTCCCATATTATACAACCTAAATCTTAAAACTATGGAAACAAAATTTGAGAATGCGGCCGATTTTATTAAAACAAATCAGGAGAAGATTAAGACTCCAATGTTTTTCTCGAGCTTAATTGTTTTTGTTGCCTATCTGCTCTTCTGGGGATTTTCCAAAGAGGGCTATCTTAGCGGAATAACCTCATTAGTAAATGTCATTAAAGACTACCGGCTCTTCATTGGTTTCGATGGCGAATTAGACATCTTTTTCTATTATCTGCTTTTATGTTTAATTGTTATCCCAATATCAAGCGGCTATCTTATGTATGCCAGCTGGAATGGAACTATGCAGTATGTTAAGATTGCCAAAATTGCACTTCTCATCTCATTTTTACCATTTTTCTTAAAAGCAATATTCAGCCCTTTTCTTCTTTTTGGGTTATTTGCATCTGTACTGTCCGTAGCTTATATGTTCTTACCTAACATAGGAAACAAGGTAATTGCTAAAAGCAGAAATTTTCTTAACAAGAACAGATCAAAATAGTATTTTAGCTCACAATTATTACTATTTTTGACACCGAATTGCAAAAATGTATTGTCGGTGGTGTTTATATTTACACTTTTTGCAAATTGGGTTTAGGGAGAAACGGGTTTAAGTTGTACTTATATAGGTACGGGTTCACCCTTTTTGCTATTAATGTGCTTTTAGAATATTAAAATATATTCCAAATTAAATTTGTTTTAAAATAAACACTTTATAAAATTACTATGAATACAAAAAATCTTTCGCGCTTTGGTGCTTTTATGCTGGTATTAGTATTGGCCGTTACCTCTTGTAAACCAAGCACTACTTTCAAAATTACAGGAACCCTGGATGGCATCGAAGATGGCAGCAAGGTTATTCTAATGTCTATGTCAAACAGAACTTTGACAGATACTGCTGTTGTGGCAAACGGAACCTTTACCTTTACCGGTAGTGTTGAGGAGCCATCTATGTACTACCTTATGGTAGATGGCAAAAGAATGTCTACTCTCTCTTTTTACAACGAGAACGCCAAAATTACCATCAAAGGTCACGCAGATACATTAAACAAGGCTGTGATTGAGGGTAGTGAAATTCAGGATCAATATCAGCTTTACACCGACAGAGTTAAAGCCCTTAGCGAGAAATTCAAAGTAAATGAGTTAAGAACCGAGATGTACTCAAGAGGTGCTCAGGGAGTTGTAACCGAGGAGAGGAAAAAAGAGATTGAAGCCATCCTTGATACATACACTTTAGAGAGCGAACAACTTACCATTGATTATATTAAGGAGTTTCCAAAAGCTAACTTCTCTGTAATTTTGGTTGGCCGCGCAACATCAGGTAAAAGTGCAGCAGTTGTTGAGGAGTACATAAATATGCTGGATCCAAAACTTGCCCAACTTCCAAGTGTCGTTAAGATGCGTGAGACAGTTACAGAGATGAAGAAGACAGAGGTATCTATGGAGTCATTCATCACAGAGGCCAGCAATCTAACTTACGGGGTAGATAACACTTTTGCAGGAAAAGATCATAAAAATGTAATTTACCTGGCAGTAATGACAAACGACAATGTTTGTGGTATCACTGCAGATGGTAAGGTCCTGGTGGTTAGCCCAACAGGTGCAAAAGTAGCTGAGTTCAAATCTGTACTCAACTCTAAGCCATCTGTAATTGCAGTAGACAAGGCAGATAATATATATGTTCTTGGAACTATTGTAGAGAAGAAGACAGTTGAATCCAGAGGAAGATCTATGCAGGTAGAGACTCCTACAGGGGTTGAGTGCGTAGTGTTGAACTCAAAAGGTATTAAGGTAAGAGATCTTAAACTGGAAGGTCTTATTACAGCTACAGGCGTTAGAGTATCGGAAAACAACATTCTGGTTGCAGATACCCGCGGCAGACTAATTAACATTTACGATCTTGAGACTGGTGCAAAAAAATCTGCAATCGAGAAACTTCGCACTTGCTGCGGTATTCTGGATTTTGGAGTTCGTAACAATAACGAGGTTCTGGTAGCTAACCTGGGTGCTTTCCGTGTTAACGGTTATGACTTTACAGGTGCTCCTACAATCGCTTTTGGCCAGCGTGGAACAGGAATCGATGAGTTTCACGGTTGCTGCAACCCTGTAAGTGTTGCTTTCCTATCTAACGGAGGTATTGTATCTGTTGAGAAGGATCCAACCCGTATTAAGGTTTACAGTAAAGAGGGTGCCAAGAAAATTGAGGGTATAGATGAACTCGTTAAGGGTTGTGCATATATTCCAATGATTGTAGATTCAAAAGATAATGTGTATCTTGCATCCAAAACAGACGGTATTGTAAAATGCGTTTCTGTTAAATAGATTTAAAAGCTCTATTGAATGACTATCCCAAAACAATTCCAATTTTCATTTATCATCTTTGCAGCCTGCGCTCTTCTTGCAGGCTGCATTAATGCTAATAATAAGGCTGCCGATCATTATCAGGAGACAGCCTTTGTGCCCTCTGCCAATGCGCAACCATCTGCACAGGACTCTGTTCTAAAAATTTCACTTGCAGTTAACGAAGCCTACTGTCTCAAGACTGCCTGCTCCTGTATTGCAGATCTATCTGCCAGGGAGTACGACCAGCTTGTGGAGGTTCTGCTCACAAAATACAATATTGACCTTCAACTCACATACTACATAGAGGAGTACGAGATGGTAGATTCGTTAAGAGCCAAAGCGTTCGACGGAGTTATCTGCAAACCCTGGCTTGCCTTTATGTTGGTTCCGGAGTATAAGATCGACTATAAAAGGGTTGCAGATTTGCTGGACCCATCCAATAATCAGTGGCTTACCGGCCATTTTATTGTAAAAGTTGAGTCTGAGATAAAGAGTATGGAAGAGATCACCGGCAAGTCGCTGGCTATTGGTCAGCCGGACTCCTATGAGAAGTACCATCTGCCTATGGCAATGCTTAAAGAGGGCAAGATTACTCCAAAAGAGTTTTTATTCAAAGCCAGCTGCCTGGAGACTCTCAATATGCTTCACGAAAATGAGGTAGAGGTTGCTGTAATATCGGACTACTCTCTTACGGCAAGTTGTGCAGTTGATTTTATAACTCCCAATGAGTTTCGCTCTATAGGAGTTACCGCGCAGATGCCTTTGTGCTCCGTTATTCTGGATATGGCTAAGGTGAGTGAGGCAGATGCGCTTCGTCTTCAAAAGGCTCTTCTGGAGATTTCGGGAGATAGTGCTCCTGCAGGGCTTTTAAGCAGAGGTTTTGTGGCTCCGGCAAGCTGGATACCTGTGCCTTATGTTACAGCTGAAACAAAATAAGCTATTCTCAACATCTAAAATCTATCAGTAATGGATCGAAGGAAATTTTTGGTCAACTTAGGGAGGGGTGCGTGTGCAATTGTGATTGGTGGCGTAACCTACAGAGTGGTAAAAAACCAGTTAAATCCTCAGGGGGCGGGTCCCAAAACCAGGTTTGTGTGGGCTATAGACCCTCACAAATGTAACGGATGCGGGATTTGTGAAGTTGCCTGTGTAAGGACACCATCTGCAGTAAAAGCTGTGAATGATCAAAAGAAGTGCAGTTTTTGTGTAGTCTGCTACGGTCACATCTCCGATAAACAGATTGCTTCAGATAAAATTATCTCAGATGGTAAAAGGGTGTGCCCGCACGATGCTGTTGTGAGGGAGAGCTACTCCGGAACAGTTGACGGTACATTTATCTATACCATAGATGATAAGAAGTGTACCGGTTGTGGCAAATGTGTAAAAAACTGCACCGAAAAGGGAACACAATCTATGTTCCTCATTATTCGCCCGGACCTGTGTATAGCCTGCAACAGTTGCAACATTGCCGCGAAATGCCCGCAAAATGCAATTGACAGAGTGTGGTTTGGCCCGGAAGATGATTTCAAAGGGGAGTATGAACTTGAGTATGAACAAAACTAAGGTTGCAGATATGAGAAACTTATTAAAATCAATAACATTGGTTCTGCTGCTTTCGGTGGTTGTTCCGTTTGTATATCCCTCAATAGCTGCTGTTTACGCTCAGGAGCAGAATGACCCCAACTGTATTCGGGAGGTAGATGAGAACAGCGATGTGTGGCAGTTTCGTGAGAGTTATGTACCCAAGAAGTACAACCCCACTCCGGAGTATATGGTTTTTGTAGATTTGGCGGTTCTTATCCTGATAATGGTTGTGGGGATGTTTTTTGTCTTGAAGAGAAAGCATTCGCGCTACATTAAGTTCCTGGCAATATTCACTCTTGTCTACCTTGGGCTTGTCCGGGGTGGGTGTATCTGCCCGGTTGGTGTAATTACCAATGTGACCATTGGTATGATCACCCCTAAACTTGTAGGTTTGGCAACTCTTTTGGTCTTTATCTCTCCGCTGGTGATTGCCTTTTTTGCAGGTCGTGTCTTTTGCAGCTCGGGTTGCCCGCTTGGTGCTGTCCAGCACATCTTCTACAAAAAGAGAAAACATATCCAGCTTCCATTGGTTGTAAATAAAATAGTCAGGGTTGTTCCTATCCTCATCTTAGTCGCAACAATCTACTTTGCAATAAAATCTACATACTTCCTGGCTTGTCAGCTGGAGCCCTACAAGGCTCTCTTCTTCACCGGGCATGTTTGGTTTGAGCAGGTTGTGGCCCTTATCTCCGGCAACCCGATGGAGCCTAAATTCCTCTCGGCATTCGGAATATTCTCCTGGAGTTACCTTGCTCTCATTTTGGTTGTAGGCTACTGGATTCCAAGACCATTCTGCCGCCTGCTTTGCCCATATGGTGTTCTTGTCGGTTTTGTCTCAATGTTCTCATTCAACCCAAGAAAAATAGACAACGAAAAGTGCACCCTCTGCACCGCCTGCCAAAAGATCTGCCCAACCCAGTCAATCCTAATCGACCGCAAAAACAAAATCACCAAACTCTCCAACTACGACTGCATCCAATGCAACCTCTGCAGCGACACCTGCAAAACAAATGCAATCTAACCTTGCCAAGCATCGTGGGGTGTAATTGATTAACAATGCATTAGCCATTTGAAACGGAGAGAATCTTGCCAAGCATCGTGGGGTATTGCTGATAATCAGCAATAAAGCCCATAACTGCGAAACAGATAACACACCTGCGAAGCAGACCAATTGATTCCTGGGAGTTTTTTACAACTTGCGGGTATTTAATGAGATAGCTTTTTCAAAAACACATTACTTGCAAAGTCTCCCAGGCTAAAGCGCATATAAACAAGTAAATGTAAAAAACTCCCAGGGAGTTATTTGCCCGTGCTTCAACGGTTATTTCCCGCTCATAGCTGCCTGCCTTTTATGGGGCGGCAGCCGCGAGTAACCGAAGCCCGGGAATAACTCTGGCAAAGTTGTCATAAAAATGTATCTTTATATTTGTAATTACGAGAAAATATGAAGAAAATAGTGATCTTAATCCTCTTGTTGGCGCAAGTATTTGGTGTTTCAAGAGCCGCTCAAAAGGCAGATACCGAAAAGGCAGATACCATAAAGACAGCCCTTCTTATTGTTGATATCCAGAATTTCTATTTTCCGGGAGATGGGCCGGGTCTCGTGAATGTTCATCAGGCAGCGATTGCTGCTGGTAAAGTTCTCAAAGTATTCCGGGATAGGAATCTTACCGTTGTTCACGTGAGGCATCAGGCCTCGAAAGGGTTTGAGATTCACAGCAGCGTAGAGCCTCTCTCCGGCGAAAAGGTGATAACAAAAAAAGAGGTAAACAGTTTTCAGGGGACAGATCTGCTTGAGTATCTCAAACAGAACAAAATAACACGGCTTGTCGTTATCGGGATGCAAACCCATATGTGCCTGGAGGCGGCGGTGAGGGCTGGTCACGATTTTGGTTTTCAATGCATTGTAGTCAAGGATGCCTGTGCTACCAAAGATCTCAAATTTGACGGTAAGGTAATTGCTGCAGATGATGTGCATAACAGTACTTTTGCTACTCTTACGGCCGGGGGCTACTCTAAAGTAATTAGTCTTGAGGAGTTTACAAATGAACCGGATAAGTACATTACAAAATGATGATATTAAACTCAATATAAAGGTAATACTATGAAAACAACAGTATTAACAATAATTTCACTATTAATTGTCTCTCTGGCGTTTAGCCAGACCGCAACTAACCAGAATTTTGATTCTGAGTTGGCAAAAAAATTGGGTGCAGATGATTACGGTATGAAGAGTTACATTTTTGTAATTCTTAAGACCGGCAGCAATACTACAACCGACAAAAAATTCATTGACAGCTGCTTTGCCGGGCATATGAGCAATATGGGCAAAATGGTTGAGGCCGGGAAACTGATTGTTGCAGGGCCTATTGGGAAGAACGAGAAGAGTTACAGGGGGATATTCATTCTTAACGCAAAGGATTTTGAGGAGGCCAAAGAGTTGTTAAAAGGCGATCCTGCCGTAAAAGCGAAATTGCTGGAAGCAGAGCTTTTTAATTGGTACGGCTCTGCCGCTCTCCCACTCTACCTGGAAGCGGTTGACAAAATCCAGAAGACAAAACGATAGAGAGAAGCTCTAAGACAAAACGCTAGAGCGAAGCTTTAAGACAAAATGTTAAACAGAATGCTCTAAAACAAAACGCTAGAGCAAAGCTCTAAAAATATAACTCTATAGAGAAACTTCAATATGAAAAGCGGGCAATTGACAGGAGTCGGGCAAATTATAGATATAAAGCAACTTATAAGCTTTGTGATTACTCCGGCGGTTATTCTGTGGATAATACTTTTTGTAGATTTTGTGCCGGATAATCCAAAGGTTACCTATGCGTTTTGCGTTGCGCTGCTTATGGCGGTCTGGTGGATTACGGAGGTGGTTCCGCTGGCAATTACTTCACTTTTGCCTGTTGCTCTCTTTCCGCTCTTTGGGATAATGGATGGCAAAGCTGTATCTGCAACATACTTTAATGATGTTATCTTCCTCTTTATGGGGGGATTTTTGGTTGCGTTGGCAATGGAGCGGTGGAACCTGCACAAACGGATTGCTCTCAAAATACTATCTGTGACCGGAGTGAGCCCTGCACGAATTCTTTTGGGATTTATGGCCTCATCCTTCTTTCTCTCAATGTGGATCTCCAACACTGCAACTGTGATGATGATGATCCCGATTGTTACGTCAATAATCCGGCAGCTGGACGACTATATGAACAACCAAAGCAGCACCAAATTTAGCGTGGGTCTATTGCTGGGTATAGCATACAGCGCATCCATCGGAGGTATGGCAACATTGGTGGGCACCCCTCCCAACCTCTCCCTGGTGAGAATCTTCACAATCTACTTTCCAAATCTGCCCGAGATCTCCTTCTCGGGATGGATAATTTTTGCTCTGCCGGTCTCGCTTATCCTTTTCGCGATTACCTGGGGATATCTCTTTATGAGTTTCAAACCCAAAAAAGAGGAGTGGATAGAGATAGATAAGAACACATTCCACAATCTGCTTAAAGGGATGGGGAGAACAAGCTTTGAGGAGAAGTTTGTCTTTGTGATATTTGGCCTGCTTGCAGCTCTTTGGATTTTCCGTGCAGATCTCAGCTTTGGCAAGTTTGTGATCCCGGGATGGGGCGGAATCTTCCCGACTGCTTCGTTTATAAATGACGGAACTGTGGCAATATTTATGGCTTTAATCCTCTTCCTGGTCCCCTCACGCAGTGAAAAGGGGGCTAAACTATTGGATTGGGCCACAGCATCAAAGCTCCCCTGGCACATATTACTGCTCTTTGGCGGTGGCTTTGCCCTGGCCACCGGATTCAAAGAGTCCGGGTTATCGCTCTGGTTTGGCGGCCAGCTAGCAGGAGTGGCCTCGCTCCACCCAATTGTGATTATACTGGTTATATCTCTGTTTATGACATTTCTCACAGAGCTCACATCCAACACCGCCACAACAGAGATGATACTTCCCATACTCGCGGGAATTGCCATAACCACAAATATCAACCCGCTGTTGCTAATGATTCCGGCAACAATGTCTGCCTCAATGGCCTTTATGCTGCCGGTTGCCACTCCGCCAAATGCCATAATATTTGGGACTTCCCGCATAAGTGTAGGGCAGATGGCTAAAACGGGGCTATTTCTCAACCTGGTGGGTGCAGTAGTTATCACGGCAATGATGTATCTTTGGGGAAGTTTTGTCTTTAATATTTATTAAGATTTAGTAATGAGCTGGGTAATACTTGTAATAGCTGGATTTTTTGAGACCGGGTTTGCCTTTTGCCTGGGTAAGGCCAAAGAGGCCACCGGAGCGGCAACTATCTACTGGTATGCAGGGTTTGTGATTTGTCTGGCAATAAGTATGATACTGCTGGTACGGGCCACCCGGGAGCTCCCGATAGGTACCGCCTATGCGGTTTGGACAGGCATCGGCGCAGTGGGGACAGTTCTTATCGGAATCTTTGTATTCAAAGAGCCCTCGCACTTCTGGAGAATATTTTTTATTGTAACACTTATCGCATCAATTGTAGGGCTCAAATTTGTCACCAGGTAACAAGTTAAAATCTCACAGGCAACTAAAAAATCTCACAGGCAACTAAAACATAGCATAATTTAATAATTTACAAATAACCTGTTCTAAATGAAATCTTTCGGCAACACTCTCAATCTACTCACAGTAATTTTGATCTTAACGCTGGCCGGCAGCTGCACCAAAGAGGGTTCGCAACAGTCCGGGGCTCTGCTCCCACAAGTTGAGACCACAAGTGTAACAAACATCACTGCAACGTCTGCCCAGACAGGAGGTGCAGTTAGCGACGACGGCGGCTCTGCGGTAACTGCACGCGGGGTTTGCTGGGGAACATCTCCAATGCCCACAACTTCAAGTTCAAAGAGTACAGATGGTGTCGGAAAGGGGGGCTGGATAAGCAATCTTAGCGGGCTCACAGCCGGCACAACATATTTTGTAAGGGCATACGCAGTTAACCAAAAAGGGACATCATACGGTAATCAGCTCACCTTCACTACTGCATCTGCAGATATTAAATACGAGAAAAATGTACTTCTGGAGCAGTACACAGGAACCTGGTGCGGATACTGTACCAGAGCAATTGCTCAGATAGACTATCTGCTCCCTCTGGATAAAAAAGTTGTTCATATGGCTCTTCACCTAAACGATGTTATGACATTTAACCTCAACAGCTCTCTCTTCTCCTCATTCGGGTTTACCGGTGTGCCCACTGTTCACGCAGACAGGGCGGCCACCTGGACGGGAAGCGTTAGCGTAATATCTGCAATGCACGCACCTTCAAACGCGGGGCTGGCAATTGAGGTTCTCTCATCCGGCACAACAGTTACTGCAAATGTAAGGGTACAGTTTGGGACAAACTTCCCGGACGGAGTTAAATTATCTATCTATCTTCTTGAGAGTGGCATAGTTGCCAACCAGAGTAACTACTACAATACCGATAACACCTCCCCTTTCTACAACAAAGGGAACCCTATTCCAAATTTTGTCCACAACAATGTTCTCACCAAAATCGGAACAGATATGTTTGGAGATCTCATCCCATCTGCAAGCGTAGGGGCTGGAAAAACCTATGCCAAAAGCGTTAATTTCACCAATATAGCATCGGACAAGATGAGCAAAATTAAGGTTGTGGCATTTGTGACCTACGCCGGCGGAGCAAACAACAAAAAAGTTGTAAACTGCATTGAAGGTTCAGTAGGTAATAATAAAGATTTTGTAGTAGCTAACTAGAAATTCACATCCAGCTTGAGGTTGAAACCCTTGTAAGATGGCACCTTAAGGCAGATTCCCCCTGCGCACATCAACCCCTCTCTTTGCCTTCCGTAACCAAAAGAGAGGCGCACATAGTTGTTTTTATATCCCAGCCCCACATTGTAGTAGTTGGCTTTGTTGCTGTAGCGGTAGTTAACCATATTGGATGCATACAGATTCAAATATGGTGCAAACCCAATCTCCACCAACCCGGCGATCCAGTTCCCCTCATCCTCTTTTGTCCACAGGTGTTGAGCCTCGCCCCTTAGAGATAACTTTCGGGAGGCTTTGTAGCTGATATCTGCAACCACAATGTTTGACCTCACAAAATCGTAAACAGGCGCCTCGAGAGAGCCTTTGTCATACTGAATGTTGGCATATGTGAGAACCGACTTTAGAGTGTTGCTCCATTTTTTTGAGATCTCTATATTAAGATCCTGAAAATAGAGCTTATCCCCTGCAGATATAAGGCTCACTTCGTTGCTGTTACCGGTAGCTTTTAGATCTCTCACCTGTGAGAAGTTTACCCTCACAGAGGTGCCGTATTTACCCCCGGCAGCACTCCCCTTTTCAAATGTGTAGTTGACCTCCCCCTGCAGAGAGAACTCTTCGCCGGTTTGGGTAGAGTATGGGTAGATGTTGGTGAGCATATAGGAGTGCTGCCTGGTGTTAGAGGGCAAGTAGTTGATTGTATTGTAGATATCGTTGGACTCCCGCTCGTTGAGGAAGTTCATCTGCTTAAGAAAACGAAGCGAGAAAAAGAGGCCAAACCTGTTTTTAGTAAAGTTCCCGTTTAGCAGAAGTGACGACCCCTTTGTATTGCTGTAGTCGTTAAACTCACTCGGGTCGGCAGATTTTACCACATACTCCCCATTCACATCCAGGCTCCCGGAGCTCAAAGATGCCCTCACACTTGTTGCAGTGACCATCTCCGGAAAATCTGTAAGAGGGCCGGTATATCTATCGAACTTGCTCACCACTCCGGCACCAAACCTTAGGCTGGCACTGGAGTTAAAAACTGTATCCACAACTATATCTGCATCTACACCCCTCACATAGTTGGCGCTCTTCTCCAGAAACCTGCGCGGTTTACCGTAAACTCCGGTGATACGCAAAAATGAGAGCGGCCTGTAGATAACCCTAAACCCATCCAGCGAGTTGTTTATCCCCAAATCTCTGTTCTCGTATGCCCTCAATATCAACCCGTTTCCAAACTGTTCGTAGAAATTCCCGACGGTAATATCAATTGAGTTCTTAGTGTAACGGAAAAACCTGTAGACAATCTTATCCCCCTCCAGCTGGTACGGGAACCCGGAGATGGGGGGCAGATATGCTTCATACTGCAACCCGGCAACAATACTCCCCTGGCTGTAGTTGAGCCTCAAAATGTTGTTGGATGCAAAAGGGTCATTCGGCCTTATAAAGAGAATAGATCTGTCTGTTTGGTAGTAGTGGCTTGCAGATGAGAAGCTGCCCGAGAAGAGGCCTTTGTTTTGGGTGTGAGCCTGCGCAGCAATCAGCAGAGCGACAGCGGTAATAAATATCTTTCTACTCATTTGAAATCTTTTTTAACTCTTTGAAAAGGGTCTGCTCATCTCCGTTGATATAACCGGAGTGCCTGTATTTTACAACTCCCGCACTGTTAAGAATAAATGTGAATGGAACCAGTGAGACATTCATCGCCTTCATTGCATCCTGGTTTTGGTCCAGCAGCACTTTAAAGGTCCACCCTTTTCCCTGTACAAAACTCTTTACCTTGGCTGCAGACCTTGAATCATCTATACTTATTGCAACAAATTCAAAATCTATCTCACCCTGCCAGGTCTCATACAGATGGGCAACAGCCTCCAGCTCCTCTACACAGGGGTTACACCAGGTTGCCCAGAAAGATATTACAATGGGCTTGCCGGGTGATATTACATCCAATATTTTTACCTCTTTGCCCGAAAGACTCTTCAGGTAGCCGGGCGGGAGGCTTGTTTGGGCAAAACAAAGTTGATAAAGCGTTAAAAAGAAGATAATTAACGGGAATTTTCTCATAGTTGCGTGTATATACTAATTTGTGATTACGACCTTACCCTCTTTGCTCTTGCATTGAGCATCTCTGCCACAAAGAGAGAGCCTGTGATTATAATAGTGCTGATGAGTGTCTCCAAAAAGATAAACCCGGAGTTTTGGGCAATGTTAAGGCCCCCGAGAGCCGGTGCCCCGGTGTTAACTTTGAGCACTATCTGAAATGTGATAAAGGCAAGTTTATAGAGAACAATTGCCGCATAGAATGATACAAACACCACCGCTGCCCGGTGAGATTTACTATCGGCAATCATTCCCACAGGAATTATCATAATGAGCCCCTGCAGCACTATAGCCACAACCGGGTTAATAACCAGGTACAAAGAGGCAGCGGGAACAAAGAATATTGTAACAAGCTTTACCGATGAGGCAATAAGCGAGACTAACACTATAGAGCTCTTGCGCGAGCTCCTCCCGTAAACCACCGCCATACACAAAACCCCCACCGGCATTAGAAGGGCACCGGCCACCGGGGCTTTGAGCAGATGCAAAAAATAGCCGCCCGTTAATTCGGTGAGCCCCCATAAAAGACCCGCCAGGATTATAAATATATTGGTATTCAATCTACTCTTCATAACCGTATGCACATTTTAAGATTTTCTCCTTTGTTGCAGTCAAATCCAGCCTAAACTCCCCCGGGTTAAATTTGGAGATAGCCTGTTTAATGGCAAGCCACACAGATAACCCCAGAATAAACGGGGGCTCACCTACTGCCCTGCTTCTTAATATCCCATCTTTGAACGGGTTCTCTTTATAGAGAGATACTCTAAAATCCTTTGGAATATCTGCAATCCCCGGGATCTTATAGCTGTCCGGCCCGGCGGTGAGCAGTAACCCCTTATTGTTATAGACCAGCTCCTCTACAGTTGTCCACCCCATACACTGCACAAAAGCACCCTCTATCTGCCCCTTATCTATCAAAGGGTCAATAGACTCTCCAACATCGTGAAGAATATCTGCCCGCAGAACGGTGTGTGAGCCGGTTAAAAAATCTACCTCCACCTCGCTTGCAGCTATGCCGCAGGCGTAGTAGTAGAAGGGCTCTCCCCTGGATGTCTCTCTGTTGAAATGGACACCCGGAGTTTTGTAGAAGGCCTGCTCGCTCAGGCTGATCCTGGCCAGATAGGCATTTTGAATCAGGTGTGAGAGCGGGTGTGTTTCAGATGGCTTTTTGCGGGAGTAGATTGTAGAGTTCTCCCAAACAATATCTATTAAATCAATTCCGTAGAGAGTTGCAGCAAAAACATTCAATCTAGCTTTTAAGCAGTCAATTGCAAGCTTAATGGCGTGCCCGTTTATATCTGAACCTGTAGATGCCGCTGTTGCAGATGTATTTGGGATAACCATTGTGTTGGTTGAGCAGATTCTTACCGCCTCCTTTTTAATTCCAAACTCACGCGATGCCACCTCAATCATCTTGTCGTAAAGCCCCTGCCCCATCTCTACTCCACCCTGATGCAGAGCAACAGAGCCATCTTTGTACAAATTGACAAGTGCCGCCCCCTGGTTGAGGAATGTGGTTGTGAATGATATCCCGAATTTTACCGGAACTACGGCAATTGCCCTCTTTTTCCACTGTGAATTGCGGTTAAACCTCTTGATCTCTTTAACTCTGGCACTGTAATCGGACGACTCCATAATGCTCCTGTAGAGATCTCCCAAAATATTATCCTTAATCAACTGCCCGTATGGAGCTCTGTTTCTCACCCTCTCTCCGTAGAGATTTTTTCGCCTCACCTCTGCTCCATCTATCCCGGTTTTGCGCGAGATCTCATCCATAATGTACTCTATAACGGCAATTGACTGTGGTGCCCCAAACCCCCGGAATGCGGTATTGGAAGATCTGTTTGTCTTGCACGGGTAGAGCTCGCTCTTTACGGCGGGAATGTAGTAGCTGTTATCCAGATGCAGCAGGGCTCTCTCAATTATAGATCTGGAGAGATCTGCACTAAAGCCCACATCAAAGAGGAACCTGGAGCTGTAGGAGTTAATCTTACCATTACTGTTGAAGCCCACCTTGTAGTTTACCTTAACAGGGTGCCGTTTGCCGGTTATGAGCATATCCTCCCTCCTGTCCAGAACCATAACCACAGCTCTTTTGCAGTGAGTTGCCAAAAGGGCGCTCCACACCGCACACCAGTTGCTCTGGGTCTCTTTGCCCCCGAACCCGCCACCTATAACATCTGTAATCACCTCTATTCTAGAGCTCTCCAAATCCAGTGCGTGTGAAATAATCAGTTGATTCTCAGATGGATTTTGAGTCGAAGAGTAGACCACAATTGTGCCGTCTGCCTTTGGGATTGACATTGCGGCGTTGGTCTCCAGATAGAAGTGCTCCTGCCCGCCAATGACCAGCTCGCCCTCAATCACAAAATGAGACCCCTCAAAGCCGCTCTCCACATCTCCACTCTCAATAAAGAGCGGGTCGAAAGGGAAGTTCTTTTTCCGGAATGACTCCTCTACATCCAGCACCGGCTCCAACTCCGTTACCACTATTTCAACTTTTTTTGCTGCATCTGCGGCTGCCTGCCTGCTGGTTGCCGCTATAAGTAAAACAGCCTGCCCAATAAACTCCACATAATCTTCTGCCAAAACCGGCTCATCATCGAAGACAGCCCCCATTGAGTTCTTTCCCGGAATATCTTTGTGGCTTAAGATGGCACAAACCCCGGGTGACTTTAGAGCCTTCTCGTAGTTTACACTCTCGACTCTCCCGTATGCTACATCACTCTTAACAATATAGCCATATAGAGTATTGGAAGGCTTGTCGATATCATCTACAAACCTTGTCTGCCCTGTGAAGTGAGCTGCTATCCGTTTAGTTGCCTGATCCATCTCTCCCTCTTTTTATCTCATTAAAACATTTGATGAGCAGGTTTTTGGCAACCATCATCCGGTATCCTGCGCTGCCTCTCATATCTGATATTGTGCTAAAATCCTTAGCAACAACATCTTTTGCCAGAGTGAATGTCTCTTCGTTAAAGAGTCTCCCGGTGAGAAAACTCTCCAGCATCGGGGATGGGCGTGGTATGGGAGCCATCCCGCCGTACCCAGTAAGTACATCTTTTATGAAACCATTATTCAGCTTAAAGCCTATACAGAAGGTCATTGCAGATATATCCATATCTTTTCGTTTGGACTGCTTATGCAAAAAGAGCACTCTATCTTTACCCGGTACCGGGATAATAAAGCTCTCAATTATCTCGTTCTCTTGTAGAATATGTTTGCGGTAACCTGAGTTGAACTCTCTGCAATCTACCACTCTTGAAGATCCTGCACAAGATAGTTTCATCTTCGCACCCATTGCCAGTAACATCGGCATAATATCTCCCACGGCAGAGGCGCCGTAAACGCTGCCCGCCATAGATGCTTTGTTGCGAATTGGCAAAGAGGCAAATGCACTCAGGTACTCCTCTACCCCGGGATAGTAGTGAGAGAGAAGATCTTTTACACTCTCTATAGAGAGATTTGACCCAATAATTATGTTTTTCCCCTGTATATCAACTCTCTTTAACTCGTTTATATCTGAGATATCTATGATTTTGGCATCGAAGTTCTCCTCTACCTTACGCTTTACACTAACATCACTCGCCCCGGATACCATCTCATACATAGGAAACTCCGCTTTGTACTTTAACAGAGACTCTAAATCATAGGGTTTTATATAGCTGCTGCTGCCACGGGTAAAAACCAGCTCCTCACAATTGATTTGAGGCAATTTTACTTTAGTCCCTACCCCGGAGGGGCTCTCAAGGGCCAGCAGAGCCTCCATTATGCTCTCATAACCGGTACATCTGCAAAGATTTCCGGAGAGAACACTCTCTACAGACTCCCTTGTAAACTCCTTATTGTTAATATAGTGAGTGTATGCGCTCATTACCACACCCGGTGTGCAAAAACCACACTGAGAGCCCCTCCTCTCTAAAAGGCTCTTTTGAACGGGGTGTAAAACCCCATTTTTGGCAACCCCCTCTACTGTTATCAGGTGTTTGTTATCCAGCATCCCCAACAAAATTAGGCAGGAGTTAACAGAATTTATGACAGTATTCCCGTTCTCATCTCTCTCTGCCAAACAGACTGTGCACGCCCCGCAATCTCCAATGCCGCACCCCTCCTTGGTTCCGGTAAGTTTTAGACCCTCTCGTAGGTACTGCATCACTGTCATATGCGGGTATAGCTGTGCAGATGTTTTAAAGTCAACCTCTTTAGGTACTCCGTTGAGCAGAAATTTAATTGATGATTTCATCTGTGTGGCAATAATTTGACTATAAAGTTAATACTTATATCAATAACAGCTATGTATTGCACACAATTTTCTCTATATTTGAATGAATTTCAACTCAGGAAAATCCTATGAGAAAAGTTATATCTTTTATCTTTTTACAGGTAGTTTTATCTCTTTCTCTCTCCTCTTTTCTATTTGGTCAGCAGGGCAGTTCATTCATCGAGTTCTCCAGCGGAGTGGGTACAACCACATTCCGGGATCTGGCAACATCACCTCTCTTCTACAACGGCGCCTCCTACACCTTTACCGGAGGTCTTATGAGGGTGGGCAGCAAAACAGAGAGCCACCTGGGTTGCTCCTACAGTTTCGGGTTGAATACCAACAATTTTAACAACACATACAAATCTGCCACCTTCTACAGCCTGGATATCAACTACTACAGGCTCTACAGAGTTAACCGCCTCACATCGGGCCGATGGAACACAAAAGTTGGGGCTAATATTCTTAACACCACAAATATAAGAGAGAACGAGGCGTTTATGAATAACTCCCTTGGCGTAGAGAATATCTTAAACATAATGGCGATCTCAAAGGTTACCCTCTCTGTTCCAAGGGTAAAGGGCAGGGTTGTGAAGGTTCTCTTTTTCAGAAAAAATCTTAAACCTGCACAAAGGGAGCTCTCCTTTTCACTGGCACTCGGGGCGCTTAACCTCAACTACAGGCCGGGATATGCCTATAACTATCTGCCTCAAATCACAGGTTCCGAAATAAAAAACTTTAGTGACTACCAGCTATCTGTTAATGGATTTCGTATCCAATCCAAAGCAGACTACACTCACCACCTCTTTAACGGAAATGCTCTCAAACTCTCCTACCTTTTTGATATCTACAACGCTCCGGGCAAATATGAGCCATTCCACTTTGTGAGGCACTCCCTGCAACTCTCATTTTTATTTAACTACAGATAAAGGGCTATGAAGAGGATACTTTACATATTGGTTCTGGCATCTGTTTTGACCTCCTGCAAAGATCTGCTTTTTGAAAAAGAGCTAGCCTCAACTGACCCTTTTGTTAACTTCGATTATCTCTGGAAAGAGGTAGACAGCAAATATGCCTACTTCGAGCTTAAGAATGTAGACTGGGACAAACTCCGGGAGATCTATAGAAAAAAAATCTACTCCCGTATGAGCGAAGACTCGCTCTTCAATGTGATGGGAAGTATGCTCAACGAGCTGCGCGACGACCACACAAACCTGGTTGCACCCTTTAATGTGTCGCGCTACAATGCATATCTCAAAGGGCGGGACAATTTTGAGTACAGAATAATTAAGGATGTCTATCTCAAAGCGGGAGAGTACACCACGGAGAGCTTCCGGCACGGACCTCTTCCCGGAGCCAATATAGGGTATATAAGGTATAGCAGCTTTATGAATACGGCAGGAGAGGGTGCTTTAGATTTTATCCTTGACAAATATAAGAATACCAAGGGGCTGATCTTAGACCTGCGGGAGAATGGAGGGGGTAACTTCTCCAACATCCCAAGAATTTTAAGCCGCTTTATCACCGCCAAGACCCTTGTTATGTACAACCGCACCCGCAACGGAAAGGGGAGAAATGACTTTGGCCCCTTTGAACCGTTCTACATCAGCCCATCTTCCAGAATAAAATATATCGGCAAACCTCTTGTGGTTCTTATAGATAGAGGTTCATATAGTGCCACGACATTTTTCGCTCTTGCCTCAAAAGCCATTCCAAACATCACCCTCATCGGAGATAAGACAGGTGGCGGCGGTGGACTTCCAAACGGAGGCCAGTTGCCAAACGGATGGACATACAGATTTTCCATATCACAATCATACGATTTAAACAAAATAAACTACTCCGAAGATGGAGTTAACCCGGAGATTTTTTGCGAACTCAACTGGTGGGATCTTCGTAAAGATGATATACTTGAGCGAGCTATTTTGTTCATAAACTCCAGGTAGAGCCCGCTCTGTTTGCTCATTTTTGTTTTTTTTGTATCTTTGGTTAAGACGAAACTAAAAATTCTATATATGAGGGCAGAAAAACATTTGTTGTCGGACTCGGCAGAATGGATGACAAACTCCGAATTCGTTGACAAAGATGGTAATATCTTAAGGGCTATAGGAGAGGCCAAAATTATTGTTGAGGGCCCCGAAATCATTAACGAAACCTGGGCCTGTGTAGAGGGAAAAAGAATCTGCAATTGCTATAGAATTGAAAAAGAGTCAGATCTCAAATACCACTTTGAGTGTCAGAATCCTGAACTCGGGAAACAGACAGGTGATTTCAATGTAGACAGAAACATCGTCTACTCTAAATTCACTGTGAGTGACTCCTCTTTAAACGGGTTTGAGATTATCGTAAAAGATGACGATGAGTGTACAATTTACGGGACACTTTATGATGGCCCGAATCTTCTCAACACCTGGAGAACCATAATGGTTAAGATGCAGTAGTGATGAGATCCAAAAAACTCATAATCTCCCTAACCCTCTCTCTTCTCTGTTATTCCGCTCTCTCTTTTGGCAGCTCTTTGGGCTCTGCCTTATCTCCTACATCTCCCATATCTCCTACATCTCCCACATCTCCCACATCTACACAAGAGGCTCCTGTAAAAGGGGTGTGGCTCACCAATGTGTGCAGCGATGTGCTGGACTCAAGAGCAAACATCATCGAAGCAGTTGAGTTATGCCGGGAGGTTGGCATCAACCATATTTTTGTGGTAACCTGGAACAGGGCAGCAACCACATATCCGAGCAAAGTTGCAGCATCTCTAACTGGAGTCGAAATTGAGCCCAGGTTTGCGGGAAGAGATCCGCTAAAAGAGCTTATAGAGGAGTCGCATAAAAGGGGAATCAAGGTTCACGCCTGGTTTGAGTTTGGCTTCTCCTGCTCCTATATGCAGGAGGATGGTGGTGTAATCATAAGAGAAAAACCCCACTGGGCTGCAATGGATATAGATGGCAAGCTGGTCTCAAAGAACAATTTCCAGTGGATGAACGCTATTCATCCTCAGGTACAAGATTTTATCATATCACTTGTTAAAGAGGTGGTAACCAACTACAATATAGACGGAGTTCAGGGCGACGACAGGCTTCCGGCGATGCCATCTACCGGTGGGTACGACCCGTTCACTGTTGAGCTCTACAAAAGCGAACATAACAACACCCTGCCTCCGACAAATTACAGGGACTCCGGTTGGGTAAACTGGCGTGCCGGTAAACTAACAGAGTTTCTGGGAAGGTTATACCGGGAGGTCAAAGAGATCAAACCCAACACTGTTGTGAGTATGGCTCCCAGCATCCACCCCTGGGCAAAAGAGGAGTATCTGCAGGATTGGCCGCAGTGGCTGCACAAGGGCTATTGTGATATCATAATTCCACAGGTGTACCGGCACACCCTGGAAGCCTACAAAAATACGCTGGACCGGCAACTAGAGTATCTTGGCCCCGGCGACAGAGAGCGCTTTTACCCGGGTGTTTTAATTCAGGTGGAGGATAGCGTTATCCCAAACTCCGCAATGCTGGAAGAGATAATAAAATACAACAGAGCTAACGGTTTAAAGGGGGAGACCCTCTTCTTTTACGAAGGGTTAAAGCACTTCAAAGAGCTCTTGATTCGATATAAAAACTTATAACAGATAAAAACTACTATGGACAAAACTTCAAACTACCGGGGCAGCTTTATACTGATAACGGTTCTCTTCTTTATGTGGGGCTTCATTACCTGTATGAATGACATCCTCATCCCCTATATGAAAACCCTCTTTGAGCTCAGCTACACACAGGCAATGCTCATCCAGTTTGCCTTCTTTGGTGCATACTTTATCGGCTCACTAATCTATTTCATAATCTCTTCATTCATTGGAGATCCTATTCAAAAGATCGGGTACAATAAGGGAGTTGTGGCAGGTCTGATTACATCTGCAGTTGCCTGCCTGCTCTTCTATCCGGCGGCACATTTCCACCAGTACGGCTTTTTTCTGTTTGCCCTCTTTGTGCTTGGTCTCGGCTTTACAATGTTGCAGATTGCCGCCAACCCATATGTAGCAATTCTTGGCTCTCCACAAACAGCCTCCTCCAGGCTCAATCTCTCACAAGGGTTCAACTCCTTTGGCACCACAATAGCCCCCATTATTGGAGGGTATCTTGTTTTCCACTACTTTGCCGCCAGCGGGGTTCATATCCCATATTTTATATTTGCAGCAATCTTCTTACTGCTGGCAGTTGTCTTCTCCGTTGCCAAACTCCCCTCACTATCTGCAGAGAACGAAGTTGTAAAGGGGGCGGGCGCTCTCCGTTACAGTCAGCTCTCGCTGGGGGCCATTGCTATCTTCTTCTATGTAGGGTCGGAAGTATCTATTGGCAGCACCATTATAAACTATCTTAAAGAGATTCTCTCCTACCCGGAGATGGAGGCTAAGACATATCTGGCATTCTACTGGGGTGGCGCAATGATCGGGCGTTTTATTGGGGCTGTATCGCTGGGCTCCTCTATGGCAAAAGTGCGTAAGTATCTCTATATGATACTTATTTCGCTTATAGGATTCTTTGTAATCTACGGCTCTACCTACCTGGAGAGCAGCATCTCCCTAAGTGTTGTTACTCCGTTTTTTATCTTAATTGTAGTTAATATTATCGGCTTTATAATCGGGCGCAGCCTCCCTGCCAGGACACTCACTGTTTTCAGCCTCTTTATTATAGCACTCCTGTTCACCACTGTCTTTACCGGCGGTTTGGTGGCTCTGTGGGCTATTGTGGGAGTGGGTCTGTTCAACTCGATAATGTGGTCAAACATCTTTACCCTTGCAATCGACGGCCTTGGAAAAGAGACCTCTCAGGGCTCCTCCATACTGGTAATGGCAATCCTGGGTGGTGCCATTCTCCCGCTTCTTATTGGTATTGCCGCAGACAGCTTTGGTATTCAGATGTCATATCTTATACTGGTCTTACCATATCTATACCTTGCATTCTACGGATGGAGAGGATATATTCCAAAGAAAATATGAAACTTATCTCTCTGACTTTTCTGGTCGCACTCTCTCTTTGCTCTTGCAGCCCCAAGGAGATGGTCCGCAAGGTTAGCCTTGCAGATGGCTGGAAGTTTCGCGCTGACCAAGAGTCCGCGATTTGGCACAGGGCGATAGTTCCCGGAACTGTCCACACCGATCTTCTCCGCAACGGGTTGATTCCCGACCCCTTTTACGGGTGTAACGAGAGGGATCTGCAGTGGATTGGAGAGAAAAACTGGATATACACCAAAACTTTTACCGTCAATAGCGAAACTCTGGAGAGCAGCAACATCAATCTTATCTTTGAGGGTTTGGATACCTACGCCAGAGTACAGCTCAACGGTAAAGAGCTTGGCAGTACCAACAATATGTTCCACAAATGGGAGTTCAACTGTAAAGAGCTGCTCAAGCCCGGGGAGAATGTTGTTGAGATTCTATTTGAATCTGCTCTCAACAGGTTTTTAAGTGACTCCGCTTCATATGGTTACCCTGTTCCCGGGGGCAGATGGGTATTTGCCCGCAAAGCTGCCTATCACTTCGGGTGGGATTGGGGGCCACGCTTTATAACCTCCGGAATAACCGCTCCGCTCTATTTAGAGATTTGGGATGATGCCCGGCCCAAAGATATTCAACTGATTACAAAATCGATTGAGGAAGATAGAGCTCAAATAACAGCACTTTTCGAGATTGAGTGCACATCTGCCCAATGGGCCACAATAACCGTGAGCGATAGAGATGCCACCTTTTACAGCGGGGAGTTGAATCTCACTCCCGGGGTGACCCTCTATGAGATTCCCTTCAAAATTGATAACCCCCGGCTTTGGTGGAGTAATGGTCTTGGAGAGCCACACATCTACGAGTTGCTGTTTGAACTTAAAACAGAGACCGGCAAAAGCTGGTCACGCCATATACCTTACGGAATCCGCACAATTGAGGTGGTAAATCGGGAGGACTCCATCGGCAAACCGCTCTATGTAAAGCTAAACGGAGTTCCGGTCTATATGAAGGGTGCCAACTATATCCCTCAGCACAGCTTTATTACAGAGGTGGCCGATAATCACTACAGAGAGGTTATTAACACTGCAGTCAAATCCAATATGAATATGATTCGTGTTTGGGGAGGCGGGGTTTACGAAAAGGAGATCTTCTACGAATTGTGCAGCCGCTCCGGGATACTTGTGTGGCAAGATTTTATGTTTGCCTGCGCAATGTACCCTCCGGACGACAATTTTGCACAGAGTGTTAAACGAGAGGCCCAATATCAGATAAAACGACTTAGAAACTACCCCGCCCTGGCTATGTGGTGCGGCAACAATGAGTCCGACGAAGGGTGGCACAACTGGCAGTGGCAAAAGAGTCATAAAATTGACTCTGCAGATGCCGCTAAGTTGTGGAGCGGATATCTGAGAATATTTCTCGACATTCTCCCCGGTGCGGTAAATGAGCTTGACCCCGGTCGCTTTTATCTCCCCTCCTCCCCTATGGTTGGTTGGGGAAGAGAGGCGAGTATGACCCACTCAAGCTCCCACTACTGGGGTGTCTGGTGGGGTTTGGAGCCATTTGAAAAGTATCTGGAAAAGGTTCCCCGTTTTATGAGTGAGTTTGGAGTCCAGTCAATGCCCGCTATCTCTACCATACGGGAGTTTCAGCCTGCCAATGCAGATACCCTCTTCTCAAATGAGCTCCGCTCACATCAAAAGCATCCCACCGGATATCAAAACATAGGAGCATACCTTGCAATGGAAAACCTCTACCCAAAAACTCTGGAGTCCTATATTCACCTTAGTCAAATTGTCCAGGCAAAGGGTGTGGGGATGGCAATTGAGGCACAGCGACGCTCTATGCCATACTGTATGGGCACTCTCTACTGGCAGCTAAACGACTGCTGGCCGGTAACCAGCTGGTCCGGCACAGATGTCAACAATAACTGGAAGGCGCTGCAGTACTCTGTCCGGAATCTATACAGAGATATTCTGCTCTCTGTCATTATTGAGAGAGACAGCTGTAATATCCACATAGTCTCAGATAGGTTAACAGATACCAAAGGGGTGCTTACCATTAATCTTGGCAATTTTCAAAACTTAAACAACCAGCGCAACATTCTAACAGACAGCAACTTTACAATTAAGGCAAACAGCTCGGTAAAAGTAATCTCCATCCCGCTAAGCTCTCTTGGAACTATCCCGGAAAGGGGCTCCTCCATAATA
>Ga0351833_1005_pt1 | contig 38422 bp, 48 predicted proteins | sample BONcelHFGM3001C5_FD_206751 | JGI IMG/M metagenome (GOLD analysis project Ga0351833, IMG submission 206751) | Enriched cells from coal bed in the Powder River Basin, Montana, United States - BONCAT cells FGM rep1 HSBNCT.FGM.300.1.C5 ...
GGCGACGACATACACCAAGCCATCGCCGGCGACTATGCCCGCGCGAATACCGGACTCCGCCTTGAAATCCCATTTCAGTTGACCGGTCGAGGTCTCCAGCGCATACAGTTTGCCGGAGAGGTCTCCTACATAGACAAGGCCATCGTGATAGGCCGGTGAGCCCCACACCCAGTGATCCGTCGAGAAAGACCAAAGCTCTTCACCAGTCGCGGCGTCCAGGGCGTGTACGCGCCGATTATAATCGCCAAAGAACACCTTGTCTTCCACTAGCAGGGGCGAGTCGGCCACAGCGCCGCCGGCCTTGAAATCCCATTTCTTAGCGCCGTTCGCTGCGTCGAGGCAGTACACATGGTGATCCATTGAGGCTACATACAGGGCGCCATCAGTGTAGACGGGTGAAGCCCAATTCCAACTTTCCGTATCAAACGCCCATTTCTGTGAACCATTTTCTGCGGAGAGCGCATAGATCTTCCGGTCATTGGCGCCCATGTAAACCATATCATCCGCAGTCGCGGCCCGGCCTACAATAGCTCCGGCTGTCACGAAAGACCAGATTTCCGTACCTGACTTCTCGAAAGCGTAGAACTTGTCCTGGAAAGTCCCCGCAAATATACGGCCGGCTGAGCTCTCAATAACAGGCGCGTAGAACATTTGCCCATTCTTCGACTCATCGGCAGGAAAAACCCACTGTTGGGCTCCGGTTTCGCCATCCAGAGCGTATACCTTGGGGCCCAGCGAGGCATACACCGTATCTCCGTCTATACCCAGTCCCGGCCAACTGTCTGTTGCCTGTCCTCCGCAGCCCGCCAAAACCAGAATGATGACGAGGGCCAGAGGCGCAAGCGTAATTTTCCATAGGCTCTTTATCAAAACACGATCCTCCATACTAAAAAACGTGAATAACGATGTATTCGTGATGTAGGGCGGGCTTCCATGCCCGACTCAAGGCACAGGGTCATACCCACCCGGATTGAACGGATTGCACCGGGCTATTCGCTTGACCGCCATCCATCCTCCCTTCAGCGCGCCGTATTTCTCGATGGCCTGGTAGCCATACATCGAACACGACGGCGTGAAACGGCAAGAGGATGGCAAAAGCGGCGAGAGAGTCAGTTTGTACAGGCGAATCAGTCCCATCAACAAATACTTCATGCTCAATCTTTCCGCAGGGCAATCACAGGGGGTTGCCCTTTGGAGACATGCTCAATCTTCTGCCTCAAGATTTATCGCCTGAGCGCAAGGACGCACGCCAAGCCCCGTTATTTTCAACAAACAGGCCCGGCGCAACAAGGTCTCCACAGCTTGCTTGATCGCTTGGAATTTTGCATCGAATATAGGAGAGCGAGCGATGAAAACCAGATCTCTGCCCTGTCCAATCTCATCCTTGAAATATCGGGCAGCCTCACGCATACGACGCTTGATCCGATTCCGCACCACAGCACAACCAATGCGGCGGTTAACGGCAAAGCCAAAACGGTTGTGTTCAAACGAGTTGGGGAAAATGTAAAGGACCATCAACGGATGAACCCAAGAACGTCCTTGCTGTCGAACCTTTCGGAAATCCACACTCGAACGTAAACGGAGCTTTTTCTCCATATCGATCACAAAAAGCAAGGGCCAATACAGGCCCCGGCTTAGACTGTTAGCACCTTCCGACCTCTTCTCCGACGGGCTGCAAGTACTTTCCGACCACCTCTCGTACTCATTCGAGCCCGGAAGCCATGCACTCTGACACGGCGCTGCTTCTTGGGCTGCCAGGTTCGCTTAGGCATAGTATAAAAATCCTCCAAATCTGAAATGATATCCGCACACCAGACTATTATTTTAACTCAATTCGAGCTTTTCTGCAAATTCTCAAGCAAAGGTTTCTTGACTTTGCTCTTAACTTATGATATTCTAATTTTGATGTTAGGTACAATCATCATACCATCTTGCCAGAAACGCGGGCGATTCCGCATTTTGAAGGAACGTTTAGCATGATCGATCAGGCTTATGGCACGGTTCAATACGAGAGACTATGTGAACAAGTTGCACGCCAGATTCAGAATATGATTGTGAATGGACGCTGGCAAGAGGGGCTCCAACTTCCTCCCGAACGTGAGTTGGCCGAAAAATATGGCGTGAGCCGCACGGTCATCCGCGAGGCGATCAAAGTGCTGGGCGCCAGAGGACTGGTCGAAGTGATACCCGGCAGAGGCACCTTTGTTACCAGCCTCGACATGAAGGCGGTTTCTTTATATATGGGCCTCTTGATGAAAGCCCGCAGTGCATCGTTGCTGCAATTCCACGAAATACGCTCCGCGCTGGAAGTCGCAGCGGCAGGCGCCGCCGCAGAACGAGCCAAGCCAGAAGAACAGGGACAGTTGCGCGAGCTGGTAGAACTCATCGATAAATGCCTGGCTGCCGATGCAAAAGAAGAATTCATCCAAGCTGATGTGAAATTTCATGCCATGTTGGCCGACGCCGGTCACAACCCTCTCTTTCAAGCTGTGCTCGACCCCATCATGGGCACGCTGGCCGATATGCGCCGGATCACCTATCACATCAAAGGTTCGCCTCAGCACGGACAGATTTTTCACCGCCGGATACTGGAGTGTATCGAGCGGTCGGACGCTGAGGGCGCCAGAGAGGCTATGCGCCAGCACATGGTTTTCGTGACAGAAGATATTCAGACCGCGGAAAGAGAAATCGCTTCTACAAAAACAGAGGCCGAGGGGCCGAATTATAACAAGTAGATTTCGGCAAGGCAAATTAAGGAATCAGACCATCACCGTCGTTTGTCGACAATATTTTTCTTTAATATTGTTGACAAAGCGCGTGATTGGTGCTAAAATATGATACGCAGCGCAGATGAGATTCTTACCCAACTGACTGCTGGTTTTGCCTCGTTTTTCTGCTATATCCACCTTAGTTTGATAACCGGAACGACAGTCAGCTTTCTGGCTTTTCTGAAGAAAGGGAGGTGATAGGCTTAGAGATACAGCAAGGTTCTCAGTTTACGGCAACCGTTCGACCGTTTCATCGTATCGTGTAGTTAAGTTTTTGTCACTCACCGAAGGAGGTTGAAAACATGACTAGGCTATTCCGTTCGATGTCTGTAGTAATATTGGTTGTGATGTTGATCTCGTTGATCGCTGTGGCGAGCCCGGTAACCGCTCAAGAACCGAAACCGCTCGAGGGCAAGACCATCCGTTTGCTGTATAATGCTGACCCCTACGCTTTTGCTACGCAGAAAATCCTCGCCGATCTTGAAGGTGCTTCAGGCGCCAAGATCATATTGGATGTTCAGCCCTACGACGCTCAGCATCAAAAGATTCTGTTGAACTCCCAGAGCGCCGAGTCGGCCTACGACCTGGTCGCAGTGGATATAGTCTGGATGGGTGAGTTTGGCGCCGCAAACGCGCTAGCCCCGCTCGACGATTACATTGCCAAGTCCGGCATCGACCTCAAGGATTTCCCTGAGGCCATGCTGCAAGGCGCGCAGTACGAAGGCAAGCAGATGGGCATGCCTTTCCAGCCTCATCCGGAAATCCTCTGGTATCGCAAAGACTTGTTCGAAGCAAAAGGCATCAAGCCACCTGAGACTACCGATGAACTGCTCGCTGCCGCCAAGGCCTTCCACGATCCCGACAATGGGTTCTACGGGATCGGCTGGAACGGCCAGCGTGGACAGGCTCTCGGTCAGCAGATGGCTCATTTCTACTCTGCTTTTGGTCAGCACCCGTTCGACGCAGAGATGATGCCGACCCTCGATACTCCCGATGCCATCAGAGCCGCGAACTATGCCCTGGAGTTGATGAAGTACTCGCCTCCGGACATCCTAAACATGGCCTGGGACGAACGCGCCCGGCTTTATGCTCAGGGCAAGACGCCGATGATCTACGAGTGGGCCGCCCGTGCGTTCATGATCGAAGATCCGGAAATCCTGAAGAACACTGGCTTTATCGCCTCGCCCCATGCGCCAGACATGCCGGCGCTCACCCCGATGGGCGAGTGGTCGTTGTGCATGCCTGCCAACGTGAAGGACAAGGACACGGCGTGGACATTTCTGAAGTGGATGACCGACTGCAGTCAGCTCAAAGCGTTGTCAATAGCGGGCAACGGCGGTATGCCTCGCTACTGCATCATGCGGGATCCTGAGCTGATGGTGTTGTACCCTGCGTTCGCAGCCGTAGACAAGATGGCGAGCGACGGCTTGCTCCAGATGTGGATGCGGCCTCAAATCCCCGAATGGCCTGTCTTGGCTGACACTTACGGAACCGTTTTCCACGAAATGCTCGCCGGCTCATTGACGGCAGAAGAAGCGGTGAAGAAGATGCAGGAGACCATGGTTACGGTCATGACGGAAGCCGGCTACTACGACTAATAGTAAGTTGAACAGAGTTTATGCTATTGGGGGTAGGGAGAACATCCCTACCCCTCCTACTGCACAGGTCCGGCAACCTGTGAGACGATTTGATGGCGTCCGAAGGGTTACCCTGCGTCAGTGCGTTGCACTCAATCATCTTGAACGCTAGCCCTATTCTACCCGGAAGCCGGAGGAGGAAGTGAATGTTCGGACAAGTCCAAAATTCCAGAGCCGCCAAGCTCAGAACAGGTCTTATCCTCATCGTGCCTACCTGCGTTATATTGGCTATAATCAATTTGTACCCGTTTTTCTATGCGCTCTACCTGAGCTTTCACAAATACAATCTGGCCCGAGTCAACGTAAGCCCCAGATTCATCGGGTTTGGCAACTACGGCGCGGCCTTTTCGGATCCTCGCTTCATCAACAGCGTAGCGCGAACGCTGACGATTGTCATCGCGGTCGTTCTCATCGAGTTCGTGATGGGCTTCATCATGGCCTTCGTGCTGAATAGCAAATTGCGCGGTATGGACACCATCCGTAAGCTGTCCATCGCCCCGGTCACCGTCATGCCGGTCGTATCCGCACTCATCTGGTTTTACCTGTTCAATCACCGTTATGGACTCATCAATTGGGCCATTGGACTGGTGGGTATTCCCGCGCAGCCCTGGCTGACAGACCCGGCGTTGGCTACGGTCTCGATTGTGGTCGCCGACGTCTGGCAATGGACGCCTTTCATCATGTTGGTGATGTTGGCCGGGTTGAACGCACTACCGGAATACGTGTACGAAGCAGCACAAATTGACGGCCTGTCGGAATGGCAGCAGTTTCGCTGGGTCACACTGCCCCTGCTTATGCCAGTCATTCTGATCGTTGTCCTTTTGCGCCTTATGGAAGCGTTCAAGCTGTTCGATCTGCCTTATGTGATGACGCAAGGCGGTCCCGCCGGAGCAACCGAGACTCTGTCTTACTACATCTACATTCAGGCTTTCCAGTTCTTCGAGATCGGTAAGGCTGCGGCGTTCGCCATTCTCATGCTGATCCTCATCAACATCATTGGCCAGATTTTTGTCCGCCGGATGTATAAGGAAGAACAAGCGACTTCGGCATGACCTCTGGAAGCGGCAGTCCGGTCACCTGTGGACGTTAAGACAGGCACAAGGCCCCGGACTGCGGAATCTTCGGAGAGATACTGTTCGATAGGCACAGGAGTGTGATATGGACGTTGAACAATACCAATTTGAAGAAGCACAAAAAGCACAAAAGCTCATCAGGGAGGCTCAGGCTGCCCAGATCCGGCAAAGATATGGCATCGTGACGAAAATAGTGTTCTATGCCATCGCTCTGGGATTCCTGATCTTATCGCTGATCCCGATCTACCTGATCATCTCGGCATCTTTCAAGACCGATCTGCAGATTTTCGCGATCCCGCCAATCTTCTTTTTTACCCCTACGTTGGACAACTACCGAGTGGCGCTGACAGGCGGCACCAGCCAACTTCCTTTTGTAATCAACAGCTTGGTGGCGAGCATTGGCAGCACGATTATCGCCCTCGTCTTCGGGTCTATGGCTGCATACGGCATCGCCCGATTCAACTTCAAGGGAAAAAACGACCTGGCTTTTTGGATTTTGTCCACCCGCATGGCTCCTCCCATAGCGTTCGTCGTACCGATGTTCGTGCTCATCAAGTCTGTGGGGTTACTGGACACGTGGTGGGCGTTGATCATCATGTACACGGGCATGAACCTATCCTTTGCTGTGTGGATTCTCCGTGGCTTCTTTTTGGATATACCACCGGAGTTGGAGGAATCTGCGCTGGTTGATGGCTACACCCGCCTTCAGGTATTCACCCGGATCGCGTTGCCTTTGGTCAAGCCGGCTCTGGCGGCAGTGGCCGTTTTCTCGCTGATCTTTTCCTGGAACGAGTTTCTGTTTGCCCTGATATTGACTCAGCACAACGCCAAGACCATCCCCGTCGGAATTCAAGGCTTCTCCAATTCGATGGGCATCGATTGGGGGCCGTTCATGGCAGTTGCCTTCATCGCTATTCTGCCAGTTATGATTTTCACTTTCATCATGCAACGGTATCTGGTGCGCGGGCTCACTTTTGGCGCGGTCAAATGATGACGAGATACCCCTTGTTGGCTGTATCCTGAGTATTAAGGAGAACCCATTTTATGGCTGAAGTAAAATTGCAGGACCTCTGGAAAGTATACGGGGGCACGGTTGAAGCCGTCAAAGGCGTCAATCTGGTGTGCCACGACAAAGAATTTCTCTGTTTGCTGGGGCCTTCCGGCTGTGGCAAAAGCTCTACGTTGCGTATAATCGCTGGTTTGGAATCGGCGACACGCGGCGACTTGTTCATCGGGGGGCGTAACGTCACTCATGCCCCGCCCAAAGACAGGGACATCGCCATGGTTTTTGAGAACTACGCGTTGTATCCTCACCTCACCGTCTACGATAACATCGCCATGCCGCTCAAAGTAAGGGGCCACAGCAAGGCCGAGATCGACGTCAAAGTGCGACATGCCGCAGAAATTCTACACATGACGGATATGTTGGACAGACGCACGGTTCGACTGAGCGGCGGCCAAAAGCAGCGCGTGGGAATCGGGCGAGCCATTGTGCGCAACCCAGCGGTGTTTCTCATGGACGAGCCGATCTCTCACCTGGAAGCCCAGTTGCGCGCTCAGATGCGCGTCGAACTGAAACGCCTTCATCTCGAAGTCCAAGCGACCACTGTGTATGTAACTCACGACCAGATGGAAGCCATGGCTCTAGCCGACCGCATTGCAGTGATGAACTTCGGAGTGCTGCAACAAGTGGGCACGCCCACCGAACTGTTCGACCAACCAGCCAATCAGTTTGTGGCTGGATTCATCGGTACGCCGCCTATGAATTTCCTTTCCTGTGAACTGGCTCAGGAAGGAGAAGACCTGTTCGCGCAAGGTCAAGGCTATAAGATCGCACTCCCCGCCAAGACAAAACAAAAACTGTCGAACAGAGGCGGCGACGGATTGCTCAATCTGGGCATCCGTCCTCTGGACGTGCGGGTGGCGCAGTCTCCGGGAGAGATGACGCCGGTGGGCGCTCAGACTTTTGTCTACGAGCCGCAGGGAGAGACCTGCCAGGTGACGGTCCAGTTAGGCAATCAGATGCTCGGCATCGAAGCTTCGGGAGATTTCTTCACCCAGATGGGCGAACCGGTCTGGATAGGTTTCGATACCAGTAAACTACATCTCTTTGATCCAAAAACGGGAGACAATCTCGCTCTTTGAAAACCTATCCGAAAAGCGATAGCCTGGCTTCTTGTGTTCGTTTTAACGTGCACAAAATCATAGACTATAGAGTTTCCAGACAGGCGCTCAATGCGAGGCGTACCCGTTCCTACACGAAAGGAGAAACAAACGTCGATGTCTGAAGTACGTTTGGAAAGAGTCTCGAAGAAATACGGCAACCATGTGGCGGTCGATGAAATCTCGCTGCACTGCAAAAACTCCGAGTTTTTCTTCATCCTCGGTCCATCAGGGGCAGGGAAAACATCGATACTCAAGATGATCGCTGGCTTGACCAATGTAGACGGCGGCAAAGTGTACATTGGCGATAGGGTGGTTAACGACCTCGAACCCGGACTGCGCAACGTGGCGATGGCTTTCGAGGCTTATGCGCTATATCCGCATCTGACCGTGTTCGAGAACATCGCTTTCCCCTTGCGCGCGCCGATACGCGCCGGACAGTTCAGCGAAACGGAAGTGAAAAATCGCGTTAAGCGGATAGGCGAACTGCTCCGCATCGGCGAATTGCTCGATCGTATGCCGACCCAATTGTCCGGCGGGCAGAAACAGCGCGTGGCTTTGGGACGCGCTCTGATTCGTGAGCCGGAGGCCTTTCTGCTCGATGAACCCATCGCTCACCTGGACGCCAAGCTCAGACACCACATGCGAGCAGAACTCAAGGCAATGCAGAAAGAGTTTGGCACGACGGCCATATACACCACGCCTGACCAACTCGAAGCGCTTTCTATGGCCGATACCATTGCTGTTGTACAGGAAGGGAAGCTGCACCAAATCGGCGCCCCTCTGGATATTTATAATCATCCGGCTGACAAATTCGTGGCGAAGTTCGTGGGCGACCCTCCGATGAACTTCTTGCAATCATCCTGCGATGTCAAGTCGGAGGGCGGCGAGACATTCCTGCAAAGCGGTGGCCTCCGCCTGGCGCTATCTCCCAGGATCCAGAGCCTGGTCGCGCAACAATCGCGTGAGCGACTGCACGTCGGCATCCGTCCTTCAGACATCACGTTGAATCGCGCCGATGCCGGGACAGGCTGGAAGGGCGAAGTGTATTTGCTCGAACAGGTCGGTAGAGCACGCGTCTTCACCTTGAAGGTGAATGGGGACATGTTGAAAGTGAAAACTCCCCTGGATTTTGAGGCGGCCATTGGAGAGCACCTGGACCTGGCCTTCAACTCCGACAAGATATATCTGTTCGACGAAAACACCGGGAAAAGCATTTGAAGGTTCGATCTGTGTCCCGACTAATCTGACCCATCGAGATGTTTCGCTTTGCTCGGCATGACATTGAGAAAGACAATCGGAGGGTGGTTCAAGTAAGTTCCATGAACCACCCGTTCCCTTTGTTAGAACAGAGTTGCCTAGAAACGAATAAAGAGTTACAATTTATCAATCTACAAAGAGAGGACTGAAACAATGATGGCAGAATCGACCAAAAAAATGGTTCGGCCAGAAGAACTGGAAAACTTTTGTGTTAGGGCTTTGCGCAATGCCGGTTTGAGCGAAAAGGACGCCCGCACATCAGCCCAGGTGCTGGTCACGAACGATACCTGGGGGATACACACGCATGGGAGCCGGCAGTTTCGTGGTCTGCTGCGGGCAGTCAAAGCTGGGCGGCTAAACGTGAACGCGACCCCCGAGATCGTGGCTCAGGGACCAGCATGGGCACTCGTAGACGGACACCACGCTTTCCCAATGGTCACCGCATCGCAGGCCATGAAAACGGCTATCGACAAGGCGAGGGGCTCAGGAACGGCGTATGTGGGAGTCAAAAACAGCAGCCATTTTGGGGCGGCGGGATACTACGCGAACATGGCCGCCAAAGAAGATATGATCGGCATATCCGTCAGCAACACCGACCCGATTATGACAGTTCCAGGTTCACGGGCCAGGATATTCGGCACGAACCCCTTCTCATACGCCATCCCGGCCGGAGAAGAGAAGCCGGTCTTCCTCGACATTGCGGTCAGCGCTGTTGCTGCAACCAAAGTCCTGGCAGCCAGAGAGGTTGGCAAGCAAGTGCCGAGCGATTGGATCGTGGACAAGGAAGGAATGCCCACAACCGATCCCAACGAATTCATGGATGGCGGCGCGATGGTCCCAATGGCCGGTCACAAGGGCTATGGTCTGGCCTTGTTCATCGAGGTATTGGCTGCGGTAATGACCGGCGCCGGGATCACCCAAGAAGTACCCAGTTGGATCGCGGAGCAGCCTAATCCGGTTGGCCAGGGCCATGCCTTCATTGCAATAGACATCTCGAAAATCATACCTATCGCAGAGTTCAAGGGCAGAATGGATAGGATGATTCGTGAGATCAAGTCGGCGCCCAAGGCCAAAGGCTCTGATCGCATCTATCTTCCAGGAGAAATGGAATGGGAGAGGTATGAAATCGCTCTCAAACAAGGGATACAGTTGCCCGACCATGTGATCGGCAGTCTGACTGAAATAGCCCAAGAATGGGGGCTCGAGTCGGAACTCAAAAAATTACTCGGTTAATTCGAACACAAATGGATTTGGTGCATAAGATACACAATCGAAATCCTTTCAGCCTCGGCGGCGCGTTCCGTTCGGTACGCGCCGCTCGTCCATATATGCCGACAATCGTCTTATGGCTTTGTATCATCGCCTATTGGGCCACCTTTGGGACCCTGTCTATACTCCAACACGATGCTTTTGGGACATCCATCTACGATCTAGGCAACGTCGATCAGGCTGTGTGGAATACCCTGCACGGCCGTATCTTGCAGTTCACGACCCAACCCCAGATGGGAGACATTCGGCTGTCGATGCACATCGAGCCGATTCTGTTCCCCATCTCACTGTTTTATTTGCTCTACAGCAGCCCCAAGACCTTGCTCATTTTGCAAACTCTGGCGCTTGGCCTTGGGGCCTGGCCTCTGTATCTCATTGCGCGGATGAAACTCCGTTCGGGCTGGGCGGCAGTGGGGTTCTCCGCAGCCTATTTGCTCCTGCCGGCCCTGGAAGCGGCTAACCTGTTTGAATTTCACGCTGTGGTTATGGCCCCAGTTTGCTTGCTGTTCTGCTTCTACTTCATGGAGAAAGCGCCGGCCAATGCGCCAGTGGCCGCGTACATCCCGGCGTTCGCGTTTGCTCTACTGGCGATGAGCAGCAAAGAGGACATCCCGCTGCTCATCATCATGATGGGTCTGTATTTTCTGATCGTATCACGAAAATGGAAGGGCGGTCTGCCGCTGATCGTTCTGGGCAGCTTGTGGTTTTATGCGGCAATTTATGTGGTTTACCCCGCGGTGAGAGCTGGGAAAGGGTCTCCTTTCATGCGCTATTATGAGAACTTCGGGGACAATCCCTTCACCATCGTCCTCACCCTGCTCACCAATCCACAATTGACTACGCAGACCCTGCTCACAATGGATAACTGGCACTACATGCTGGGATTGCTGTTTCCCTTTGGCTTTCTGTCCATTTTAGGCTTACCGGTTCTATTGATAGCTGCCCCATCACTTGGGATCAACCTGCTAAGTTCGTTCCCGCTCATGCACGAGCTGGAAGCCAAACAGTATGCTATCCCCATCGCGCCCTTCGTGGCCTTGGCTGCTGTCTATGGTGCGTTTCACTTGAGCCGTTGGCGCTGTCGCGTATGGAAACTCGCCCGGCAAGGTGTGCGAAAAGAGCGGCTGGTCGTCCACCTGGCTTCAATTGTGGTGCTGGTCTTCGCCTTGACGTATCATTACTTCCGCGGTTTCTCGCCGATTTCCCTGGCATATAGACCAACTCCTGTGACAACCCATCACCACCTGGCTGACGAATTCATCCGGCAAATTCCGCCGGACGCGCCGCTGGTTGCCCAGGATCGGCTTTTTCCCCACGTCAGCCAGCGCGAGCGAGCTTACTACGTCTGGACATCGAAGACTGATGCTGATTACATTTTCCTGGATGTCTCGCACCCATCGTTCGTCAACGTGAACAACGTACATCAATGGTTAAGGGAACAGATTGATCAGCAAAATGACTTCGGCCTTGTCAAAGCGCAGGATGGCTATTTACTCCTCAAGCGAGGAGCGGCAAAATCAGAACTGCCAGGCGCATTCTATAGCTTCGCCAAGGCACAGAATTCGTCGATCCAGCACCCCATGACCATTGATTTCGGCAATATGCTGCGTTTCCTGGGTTTCGACGTCCTCTACGACCGAGATCGAGAGGTTCATTTCGTGCTATACTGGCAGGCTCTGACTCCGCCTGGCGAAGATTACTCTATCCAGCTTCATCTGGTGAACGAAGCCGGAGATATCATCCAATCTACCAGTACGCCGCAACCTGCGTTGGTGTGGTACCCAATCAGCAACTGGCAACCTGGAGAGACCATCAAAGTTCTGGCTAATACGCTGCCCTGGGCGACCAATGACCTGGCAGCTTATGGCATTGCCCTGAGTGTATCCTCAAACCGGTCAACGGAAGGGCAGGCGGGGCGCCTGCGCTCCCAGACGGAAGAAGGCGAAGTCCGCCTGATGCCGACGGTCAAATCCGCGCCGAATGTGGCACGCTTTCTCGCCAATGGCAGCGTGCTGGAACTTGCGCAGTTCCAGAAGCGATGGGGCATGCCTTATGCCGTTTTCGAGCCACGCCTGTTTGACCGCCCTAAAGCAGAGCGAGACGTTTCAATCCAATTCGACAATAAACTAGAATTGATAGGGTATTCTGTCCGCTCGAATACACTTGAACCGGCAAAAAATGTGCAGATTGATCTCATCTGGCATTGCCTAGAACCCATCGCCGACTCTTATACTGTATTTGTGCATCTAATCGATTCTGGTGGTAAGATATGGGGGCAAGAGGACAGTTTGCCCGTCCAGGGCAAGCTGCCGACTACCAGTTGGACGCCCGGCGAGTACATCCGCGACCCATACACGATCCAGGTTCCGGCAGAGGCGCCGGCCGATTCGTTGAGTTTGGCGGTCGGCTTATACAAGCCCGATACTGGAGAACGACTCGTCATACGCGATAGGGCAGGCCAATCAGTCAGTGATCATGCAAAGCTCGAACTTGGTAAGCCCTGACCAAGTGGCAAGGAGATCACGCTGTAGGCTAAAGGAGATTGAGATCTATGCCAGAGATGCAAAAGAGACGTAGTCTTGTTGCGCTTATCATTATAGTGGCCAGCTTGCTGTTTATCCCCTTGCTGGCCTGTAATTTCAATTTGAAGACTGAGACGCAGGGAAAGCCTTCCATAACTGATGTCACCATGGCCAAGCAACTCGATGCCAATCAAAAACCCATCGATTCTACGGTAGTCTTCGATGAAACAGACACCTTTTTCTGTTCGGTCAAAGTAGATAATTTGAAACCTGGCTCACGAGTCACAGTCAAGTGGTATTACGGTGAGCAACTCCTGGATCAGTTTACACTAACGGTGGATACCACCGGTTCAGGTCATCTGGGATTTAATCTGGCTTCACAGGAAGGGCGATGGCCGGCCGGTGATTACAAGGTCGAAGTCGCGTTGAATGATGTTTTGTCGAGAACAGAGAATTTCTTGGTGGGACCCAGCGGCGAGATAGAGCTGCCGCAAGCCACGCCCACCACTTCGTCTCCGGGACCGGTCATCGTTCTGACGACACCCAGTCCGACAACAGTTACAATTGCACCATCGGCGACCCCGATCATCCTTTTCGTGCCCTCTTTGCCTACATCGACTGCTGTGGTGCAGATCGTGCTCCCCACTGTTGCGCCCACCGGGCAAACGGGAGCGAGCCCGTCGAGCCCCGGATTCATGGGAGAGATCGCAGTTCTTGGCGCTCCAAGCCCAACCGCTCAGCCGGAGGCCATCGCCATCATCACTGTTCCGGCAGACTCACAGCCGGCGCCATTGCAGAAGGTTCAGGCCACTCTGCCCATCAATTCTCCAATCGTGGGCGTAATCCTGGCCCGACAGTTGGATGATAGCCAGCGACCTGTGGATCCGACGGATACGTTCGAGCAAACGGACACCTTTTTCTGCTCTGTCGAAGTAGTCAATCTGCCGGCAAGCTCACAGGTTACGGCGAATTGGTACCAGGGCAGCGAATTTTTGGATCAGTTCACTCTTACGACAGACACAGCCGGATCGGGCAATCTGGGATTCAATCTGTCCTCTAAAGAAGAGATATGGCCTGTTGGGAATTACCGGGTCGAGATCGAGTTGAACGGCGCGCCGGTCATGGAGGCGGCGTTCTCAGTCAAACCACCCAACGCAGCCATCTCTTCTCGGGTAAAGTCCGCCACCCTGACCAAGGGTGTAGATGAAAACTACAGAGCAACCGCTCCCGCTCTCGTCTTTACGCGCAACGATGTCATACATTGTTCGGTCAACACCGACCTCGGGCTGGGCTCCGAATTGACGGCGAAATGGTACCAGAGTGGTCAGTTGCTGATGGAATATATTACCACGGTCGCGGCCCAAGAAAACATGATAGACACTTACATTGACTTTTATCTATCGCCGTCCAGCCCACTGGAGCCAGGTCCCTATTCTATCGAAATCTTGCTGGATGGGCAATTGTCCAGAGCCATCGACTTCAATGTGCAAGGAGATTCAGCAACCGCTATTCCGATTCAGCCATCACCGATTCAGCCTCAACCATCTCCACTTACACTTCCAGAAAGCGTTGAGCCATCCGCCGAGATCGCTATTCCAGAGTCGCAGATCGGTCCGATCAATTTCTCTATCGAAGGTCTCACGAGCCAACAGCCGCTCCTGCCCCGCGCGGTTTTTCCCACGGGGACAAAGACGATTTACGCGACCTTTAGCTACAGCGATTTCCGTCGGGGAGACATTTTCGAGCAAGTCTGGTATCTAAACGGGCAAGAAAGTGGCAGAGGCAGCTTTGCCTGGGCCGACGCATTGACAGGCCAATATCAGGGCAGCCTGAATAATGAACGCGGGCTTCTGTCGGGCAGCTATCGATTGGATATTAAACTCAACGGACAGTTGCTCGGTTCAGGCCAGTTCATGGTTGAAGGGGTCAGTTCGCCGCCCGCAATGGAGCCGACCACGCCTCCCACACAACCAGCGCCGGCAGTTGCGATCAGACCCAAAACGCCCACGCCGCAACAACCTGCCCGTCAGTTCAAAATCGTGTACAGCGCGACTCAGGGAGATGTCCACAGCCTGTGGACCATTAATCTGGATGGAACCAACCGAAGCATGTTGACCGATCACGCCAGCGACCCAGCGTGGTCTCCCGATGGCAACGCCATCGTGTTTTATGGTTGGGATGGGCATCCACGAGGAGGAAGCGGCGTATACGAGATCAGCACTGATGGGACCAGCACAAGCCAAATTTGGAATCAAGGCAGCGCCGAGTATCTGGACTGGTCACCCGCAGGACGGTACATAGCAATGAACACCATCACAGGTACTCCCAATAAGAGATTGGTGGTTTACGACCGGGACACGCAAACTTCGCAAGATCTCGGGCCTGGAGAGCAACCCGGCTTCTCCCCGGATGGAAACAGCATCGTCGCCAGAACCTGCGTGGGCAGCAATTGCGGCCTTTTCTTGATGGGCAAATACGGTGAAAATAAGATGCGCCTGACGGCCAGTGCTGACGATGCCATGCCTTCATGGTCGCCTGCGGGTGATCGTATCGCTTACGCGAGCCAACAGAGTGGCAACTGGGACATTTGGGTGGTCAACTCAAATGGTGGTGGGCAAACACGGCTCACTGAAGATCCGGGTATAGATGCCATGCCTATCTGGCTGCCAGATGGCAGTGGAATCGCCTTCCGCTCCACTCGCGACGGCGCATGGGGTATCTGGGTGATGGACATCGACGGGAATAACCCCCGGAAAATTACCGACGCGCCCGCCGCCGCAGATTGGGGACGGGACCGATTGGATGTGTACTGAAAGTGAAGGTTTACGTCGCTTCTCTCGGTTGCAAATTGAATCAGAGCGAAATAGAGAGGTTTGCCAGGGAGCTGAGTGCTGCCGGGCATCAAGTGGTAAACGATCCCAGCGATTCTGACACGATCATCCTGAATACCTGTACGGTCACGCAAATCGCGGCTCGAAAATCGTGTCAGTTGGCCCGTCGTTTACACCGGGCCAACGCCAACGCTCAGCTCGTTTTGACCGGTTGTTTCGCAGAAACATCGCCGGACAAGGCCGCCGAACTCCCTGGGGTTCAACGAGTCATCGGCAACACTGAAAAAGACAGGCTTCTGGAGCTGCTTGGCCTTTCTACAGTTCGCGCCAAGCCCGTAGGGCAGGTTTCCATACCTGCCGCGAGTCAGTTCGACTTGTCGGATATGGAAACCCGACCTACTTTTTTACGCACACGGGCCTTGGTCAAGATTCAGGACGGTTGCGACAACCAATGTACTTATTGCGTTGTACGGATAGCGCGAGGTCTCCAGCGCAGTCGAGACAAACACGAAATCATCGCTGAGATACACAACCGTGTCCGAGCCGGCTATAAGGAGATCGTTTTGACCGGTGTTCACATTGGGGCTTATGGCCGAGACCAGAATCAGGCTGCAAAAACAGACCTGTGGGATTTGGTGAGCGCGATATTGCGTGAAACGACGGTCCCACGGCTGCGCCTGTCTTCTATCGAACCCTGGGACATCTCTCTCCAACACCTGGCCCTGTGGCAAAATGACCGGTTGTGCAGACACCTGCACTTTCCCCTACAAAGCGGCAGCGATACCGTGCTCAGTCGAATGAAGCGGCGCTATACGACGCGCGAATTCGCGGATGTCGTAGAGTCGGCTCGTCGGATGGTCCCGCAAATAGCCATTACTACCGATTTGATCGTCGGCTTCCCCGGCGAGACAGAACATGAATTTGAAGAAACCCTGCGTTTTGTAACAGAGATGCAGTTCAGCAGAGCACATATTTTCCCATATTCTGCTCGAGCTGGGACTCAGGCGGCAGATTTCCCCGATCAAATGTCGTCCGAGGTGAAACAAAACCGTGCCCGCCGTCTATTGGAAATTGCCCGTCAGGGAGAACAAGCTTTCTGGAGGCAGTTCGTCGGACGCACAGAAACCGTCTTGTGGGAAACCAGGCGCGCCCAAGTCCGCCCCGGCTGTCATTCTGAGCGTAGCGAAGAATCTCAAGAGTGGTCGGGCCTGACCGACCACTATGTACGGGTGACAGCACAAAGCCCATCAGAGCTTCGCAACCAGATTATACCTGCGCGCATTACTGGTCTTGCGCCTGGCGGACTCAGAGGCGAAGTGCTTACCTTGCCAGATCGTTTTGAACTTGGTGTAGAAAAGACCAATGTGCCATAGGAGTAGATGAAGACGATGGATTGCATTTTTTGCCGCATTGTCGCCGGTGAAATACCCGCTGAAATTGTTTATCAAGATGAACTCGCGACTGCTTTCCGAGATATCAGACCACAAGCGCCGGTTCACATTTTGATTGTGCCCAACCAACACCTGGTCTCCATTGGCGATATTCTTCCAGAACACAACGATCTGCTGGGGCGAATGTTTGCCGTTGCCAATCAGCTTGCCACCCAGGAAGGGGTTGCAGAAACTGGATACCGCCTGGTCACCAATCGAGGCGAGCAAAGCGGCCAGAGCGTATATCACTTGCACCTGCACTTATTGGGTGGGCGGTGGATGAGGTGGCCTCCAGGGTGATTGATGTGAGATCATTCATAAGGCCGCTATTTTACAATTGCCTGACTTTGGTAGTCATATTTACTCTTTGTCTGTACGGTTTGGGGGTTTTGGGGCTCTACCTGAGATGGTTTGTTTTGGAGGCCCCACCGGCTGATACACCCACGCCGATCATTGTGACTGTTGTCTTGCCGACCCGCCCTGGCGAGAAACAACCGCCGATCATCATCACCGTGATTGCCACTCGAGCGCCAGAGCACCTGAAGCCAGCCACGGCAACCCTGGAGCCAACGCCAACGCAATGGTGGCCGTTTGTAGAGCACGGGGGCATGCCCACTTACCTGAAACCCATCCCTTTAACCAGTACTCTGACCATAGATATACCACCGGTTCAGGAACCCCATATTATCTCGGAGGAGGTCGATATCCCAATACAATGACAATGCTCAAACCGCTGTTCAAAACTTTGAGACCCAAACAATGGCCCAAAAACCTGTTCATTTTTGCTGCCCTCGTTTTTGACGTCAAACTATTTCAATCGGACCCATTGCTCCGCACGGTAGCCGGATTCGTGTTGTTTTGTCTCCTTTCCAGCACAATCTACATAATCAACGATCTGGTAGACATAGAAAAAGATCGCCAACATCCTGTGAAGAAGAAGCGCCCTTTGGCTTCGGGGCAGCTCTCTTCCAAAGTAGCGATCATCGCGGCGCTAGTAATCGGCGTGATTTGTGTGCCTTTGTCGTTTGCCCTGGAAACGTATTTCGGCTGGATCGCCATAGGCTACGTGATTTTGATGATCGCCTATTCCTTCTTCCTTAAGAATATGGTTATAGTGGATGTGATGACGATTGCCGCCGGCTTTGTTCTGAGAGTTGTAGCCGGCGTAGTGCTCGTACATGTAGAACGTTTTTCCCCGTGGCTATATGTTTGTACGACGCTGCTGGCCTTGTTCATCGCCGTAGGCAAGCGCCGCAACGAACTCACGTTACTCAAGGGCAGCGCGAATGCTCACCGCGCTATCCTGAACGAATACAGCCTGAGCTTCATTGATGAGATGATCAGCATTATCTCCGCAGCGACACTCATCGCTTACTCTCTATATACCTTTTCAGCCGAAAACCTGCCCCAAAACCATACGATGATGCTTACGACCCCATTCGTATTGTATGGGCTGTTTCGCTATCTTTACTTGATACACGTCAAGGGGGAGGGCGGCGCACCGGAAGAGATTGTCGTCAAAGACAAGCCGTTGATCGTTAGCTTTGGTCTATGGGCTTTGGCTGTGGTTTTGATTCTTTATCTGGCCTGAGCTCAACCCGCCACAGACCGCAGGAGCGCATAGGACGCTCCTGCGGTCTGTAATCCATGTTCATCGATAAGTTTTTCGTCATAGAGCAAAAATAGGACAGGCAGAGCGAAACAATATACTCTGCCTATTCCTGTATGTTCCACCACCCAGCAAGGTGCTGGCTTTACTATTCTTAACGCTTGGTGTACTGCGGCGCCTTACGGGCTCGCTTAAGTCCGGGTTTCTTGCGTTCTTTGGCCCGTGGATCACGGGTCAGAAGGCCGGCTTTACGCAGGGTGGGACGCAGGTCAGGGTCCGCTTCAACCAGGGCGCGAGCGATGCCATGACACACCGCACCGGCCTGACCGGTCGTTCCACCGCCTATGACCTGGATCGTGACATCGAACTTTCCTTCCGTCGCGGTCAGGCTGAGAGGCCCAACGGCAACTATGGCATCCCGCTGACGGCAGAAGTAATCGCTCAAGTTGCGACCATTGACTGTGACAGCGCCGCTTCCGCCAGGGAAAAGGCGAACTCGCGCAGTAGAAGATTTACGCCGTCCTGTACCCTGATAATAATTTGTTGCCATGTTTTGTTTCCTCCCTAATTACAACTCAAGTGGTTTGGGATTCTGTGCTTGGTGCGGATGGTCAGGTGCAGCATAAATCTTTAATTTCTTTATCATAGCTCTGCCCAATTTAGTTTTGGGCAACATGCCCTTGACCGCTGCTTCCAAAACCCGGGTAGGATACTTCTGAAGCTGTTTCTCCAGCGTAATAGCTTTAAGCCCACCGGGGTGCAGAGAGTGCCGATAGTAAATCTTCTGAGTAAGCTTAGCCCCTGTCACCTCCACTTTGTTTGCATTCACCACGATGACATGATCGCCCGTATCAGAGTTGGGGGTGTAATAGGGTCTGTGCTTGCCTTTCAGAATTTGCGCAATTCTGGACGCCAAGCGTCCCAGATTTTGTCCTTGCGCATCCACCACGTACCATTCACGAACAATTTCCTTTGGTTTGAACACGTATGTTTTCACTTTGCTTCCGACTCCTTAACTTCAGGTGCGCCATTCCCGAGAGTAAGTTTACCAATACATTCTCTTTTAATCAATATCCTGCCAGGGTACTCGATAACAGACTTTCTCTAAAAATAACCCCCGGCCCGGTGCTGTAGGTCCGGCCATCCCTCTGTCCTTTGCATCGAGGACGCGAGATATTTCTGCCGCAGACCATTTACCGCTCCCCACCAACAAAAGCGTCCCTACCAGGCTCCTCACCATCTGACGTAGAAACGCATTGGCCTCGATGTCAAAAAAGACCCAATCTCCTTGACGCCACCAACATGCGCCATAAACTTCTCGCACTGTATGCCCACCGGTAGGCGACTGTCCGAACGAAGCATAATCGTGAGAGCCGATCAAACATTCGCTCGCCCGGTTCATCATCTGAATGTCCAGGTGTGGTGCAATCTGATGAGCAAAACGGGCTGTAAAGGGAGACCGCACCTCACTGTTGAAAATCACGTACCGATAGAGACGACTGACCGCGCTATACCGGGCATGAAACTCTTCTCCTACCGGAATCACCTTCTGTACCGATACATCCTCAGGCAAGAGGGCGTTCATAGCTCGCCGCAGTTCCAACCAGTGACGTTTCCAGTGTGTATGAAAATGTATAACCTGCGCCTTTGCATGGACACCACTATCTGTACGGCCTGCGCCCACTACGGAGCAAGCCTTCTGAGTGATACGACCAAGTACCTGCTCCAACTCAGACTGAACAGTCCGTTGGTGAAGCTGTCTCTGAAATCCACAGAAATTGGTCCCGTCGTATTCTACAATACAAGCGACTTTCTGGGTACCCTGATCCCGCTCAATCGACTGAACTTGTATCTCATCGGGAATCTGGCGCCCTACTACCATTCCTGATCCTTTAGAAATGATTTATTCCACCAGTTCCAACAAGACAATCTGAGCGCCATCTCCTAGGCGCGGACCAAGGTGGAGAATGCGTGTATACCCACCGGCCCGGTCCTGATAACGAGGGGCTAACTCTTCGAACAGTTTCTTAACCACTTCCGGTTCGTTCAGCCGCGCCGCGGCCAACCGCCGCGCATGTAGATCACCACGTTTAGCCAGGGTAACCAGCTTTTCCGCGTCACCCCGGATTGCTTTGGCTTTGGCTTCCGTCGTCTTGATCCTGTCGTATTTTAAGAGCTGAGTAATCAAATTCTTTCGGAGCGCTTGCCGATTGCCCATTGAACGACCCAGCTTCCGTCCAGCAACATGATGTCTCATCGATTCCCTCTCACGTCAAACTTTGATCTTGTCAATCTGTCTCTTTCACTTCCAACTCAGTATCATCGTCCCATGAGTCATCTTCAATCTCTTCATCCTCTTCGAAGTTCTCATCTAAGGAAGAAGCCGGAGAAAAGACCTTGCCCATAGACGACAGGAATCCCTTAGAAACCAAGCTTTGTTTAAGTTCTTCCAGCGATTTCCGGCCGAAATTGCGCACAGCCAAGATTTCCTCTTCGCTTTTCTCCAAACGATCGAGCACTTCACCCACTTTGGTGACTCCCGCCCGTTTCAAACAGTTATATGCTCGGACCGACAGACCAAGATCTTCGATCGGAACATCATACATCCGGCTGGGGAGTTTTGTCCCAGATTCTATCAGCTCCGGCTCGATTTTGGTTTCACTTACACCCGCCACCAGGCTGAAATGTTGGAGAAGTATCTGTGCGCTGTGTCGGAGAGCTTCTTGAGGAGCGACTGTGCCATCCGTCCAGACTTCGACGACCAGACGATCAAAGTCGGTCATCTGTCCCACGCGCACGCGCCCCACTGTGTAATTTACTTTGCGTACAGGGCTGAAGATGGCATCTACGGGGATGTCACCTATCGGCAATTTGCTCCGCTCTTCAGCCGGCGAATATCCTGTGCCTTTTTCCACCACGCACTCGATCTCCAAATCCGTGTCAGGCGAGTCCGAAGTGAGCAGATTGAGTTCCGGGTTAATTACTTCCACCTCAGCCGGACACTCAAGATCACCGGCAGTAATATCGCCTTCTCCACCAACGTGCAATCGCAACCGCACGGGTCCATCTCCATCCAATATCAAACGAAGCTGCTTGATATTCAGGATAAACATGGTCATGTCTTCCCGGACGTTGGGGATAGGCGAGAATTCATGATGGACTCCGCTCACACGGACAGATGTTACCGCCGCACCCGGTAAAGAGGAGAACAAAGTCCGTCGCAAGGCATTACCCAATGTAATGCCAAACCCGCCTTCCAAAGGACCGATAACAAACTTGCCATAGTTCTGAGCAACGGCCTCTACATCAATTTTAGGTAGTATCCGATTCATAATCTTTCACCCCTCCCGTGTTGAGTAAGGCAAGCGCACACAATGTCATCACACCCCACATACTACGCTGCTCCACCCTCGACGGAACTGTCTAGCGGCTGTAATACTCCACTATCAGTTGCTCTTCAAGCGATACGTCGATCTCCTCACGTGAGGGCACACTTAGAACAGTTCCCGTCATATTAGCGGTATTCAAAGACAACCAGCCCGGCACCATACGGTCGCTCAAACTCTCCGCAACATTCACGAAGAAAGGCGATTTTTTGCTCCCCTCCGCGACGGAAATGGTATCACCAAGTTTGGTCAGGTAGGATGGGATATTTAGCCGGGAACCGTTAACCAAAATGTGTCCATGTCGGACTATCTGCCTTGCCTGTGGGCGCGATTCAGCCAGGCCAAGCCGATAGATCACGTTGTCCAGACGAAATTCAAGGGTAACCAAGAGATTAGTACCCGTCAAACCACGCCGCCGCTCCGCGTCTCTGAAATAGCGACGGAACTGTCTTTCGAAGACGCCATAGATCCGTCTCGCCTTCTGCTTTTCTCGCAACTGCAGTGCATAATCAGAGACCTTACGACGGAATTGACGCTGCGGACCGTGCATGCCAGGCGGGTAAGCACGTTTCTCAACAGCACATTTCGAAGAAAAACACCGTTCACCCTTTAGAAAAAGCTTTTCGCCCTCTCGCCGGCACAACTTACAAACTGATTCAATATATCTTGCCATTTTGCCTCCACAAAATAGAGAGCCAGACCTCTACTTTTCGTAAACTCAACAGGACCGTTTTACACCCGACGTTTCTTAGGAGGGCGACAACCATTATGAGGTATAGGCGTCACATCAGTGATCGACCTCACCTTCAGGCCAGCCGCCTGAATGGAACGAATGGCTGCCTCTCGCCCAGGGCCAGGCCCTTTAACAAACACATCCACTTCACGCAACCCTTGTTCCATCGCTTGCTTAACCGCGTTCTGAGCGGCAAGCTGCGCTGCATACGGGGTGCTCTTACGCGACCCTTTGAATCCAGAGGTCCCGGCGCTGGCCCAGGAGACCGCATTGCCGCCCTGATCGGTAAGAGTTATAATGGTATTATTGAAATTAGACTGAATATGGGCCTGCCCATACGGAATGTTCTTTCGTTCACGGCGTCCACCGCCGCGTTTGGTAGTCGTAGCAGTTTTGGCTTTTGCCATTTTTCCTCCTCAGCTAACTGAAGTGAAGCCAGCATCGTGCAGTATGCTGAAACACCTCAGACCGGACAACCAGCGTGCGCCACGCTGATTGCTCTGTCGTTATGATACAGTCATCCTAGTTCTTACTTCTTGGCCTTCGACCGACGCTTACCAGCCACCGTTCTCCGCTGCCCACGCTTGGCGCGAGCATTTGTTCGAGTTCGCTGTCCACGAACCGGCAAGTTTCGGCGATGTCGAATACCACGGTAGCAGCCAATTTCCTGCAAGCGATTGATATTCATCGTCACTTCTCGGCGGAGGTCACCCTCCACTCGATAGGTGTGGTCGATGATGTCACGCAAGCGGCCCACCTCGGCCTCTGCCAGATCCTTGACTTTGGTTTGGCCGCTGATGTTGGCCTGAGACAAGATTTTCTGGCTGGTTGTTCTGCCAATCCCATAAATATAAGTCAACGCAATCTCGACATTTTTTTCCCGGGGCAAATCAACCCCAACGATTCTAGCCATCCGTAGCTCCTCTCACTTTCGCTCTCATGAGAGAGCGAGAAGACGACTTCCTGTATGCTTAATTTTATCCTAACCCTGTCGCTGTTTATGCTTTGGGTTAGTACAAATGACTCTCACGACACCCTTACGCTTAACGATCTTACACTTTTCACAACGCACTTTGACTGATGGTTTCACTTTCATTTTTTCACTCTCCTCATCACGCCATCCATATCTTTCCCAACTCTAAAGTTACAGTTGGGTCAATATCAGAGGTTCACCGTCCATTATAGCTATGGTATGTTCGAAATGGGCCGACCAGGTTCCATCTTTTGTGACCACGGTCCAGCCATCATCCAGTACCCTGGTTCGCCAGTCGCCGATATTAACCATCGGCTCCAGGGCGACGGTTAAACCAGATTGAAGCCCAAGGCCATCCCCAGGTTGTCCGAAGTTAAACACTTGAGGGTCCTCGTGCATTCTACGACCTATGCCATGTCCCGTATATTCCCGCACCACCGACATATTTCGGCTTTCAACATAATCCTGAATCGCCCAAGATATATCGCCCAGGTGATTACCGGCGCGGGACTGAGCAATACCTGCTTCCAACGCGCCCTGTGTCACTTCCAACAAACGCTGTGCTTCTGGGGTAATCTGACCAACACCCAGAGTAATTGCCGCGTCCCCCTGATAGCCACGATAGATGGTCCCTACATCAATGCTGATAATATCGCCTTCTTTTAAGGCCCGTTTGCCAGGAATGCCATGGACGATTTCTTCATTTATCGAGGTGCAAATTGAAGCAGGATAACCACGATACCCTTTGAAGGATGGCAAAGCCTTTGATTTGATGATTGCTTGGTTCGCCAAGTTATCCAATTCACCGGTAGTGACTCCGGGCCGAACACGTTCTTTCATCAACTCCAGAACTTTGGCGACAACACGACCAGCCTGCCGCATTTTTTGCAGTTCTTGAGTTGTCTTGAAGATGATCATCAAAATCTATGCCTTAATCACATCCAGCAGGGCAGACCTGACTGTTTCGATATCTTGCTGACCGTCCACAGACTGCAAGAGATTCTTTTCTTTGTAGAAATCGATCAAGGGCATGGTTTGTTCAAAATAGACTTGTAATCTATTTTGAACTGTTTCGGGTCGATCGTCAGAACGCTGATATAACTCACCGCCACAGACATCACATTGCCCATCTGTCTTCGGTGGGTTGAAAAGCGTATGGTAAACTGCCTGACAATTGCGACAGATCCTTCTGCCCGTTAATCGTTCAATCAGTTCCTGTTCCGAAACCTGGAAGTAAACGACCGTGTCGATATTCTTGCCGTCCTGTTCCAGCACGTTTTCCAGTGATCGAGCCTGTTCGACCGTTCTGGGAAACCCATCCAGGATAGCTCCCTTTTCATTACAATCCGGCTGGCTGAGCCGATCACGAACCATGGCCACCGTTACGTCATCCGGCACCAGCTCTCCCTTCTCCATGTAACCCTTCGCCTGTAGTCCTAAAGGCGTCTCGCGCTTCAGGTTATCTCTAAACAGGTCGCCAGAAGATACATGGGGGATGCCTAACACGTCCGACAATACGGTAGCCTGTGTTCCTTTGCCCGCTCCGGGTGCTCCCACCAGAATGATATGCCTGGCATTCATTTTAGTCGCCAATCTCGAATCGCCTTTCCTTCTTTAACAACTACAATCAACCATGAATATACTCGAAGAGACTACTTGATAAACCCTTCGTAATGGCGCATCAAGAGCTGCGCTTCCAGTTGCTTCATGGTGTCAAGAACAACGCCCACTACGATCAACAAGCCCGTGCTGGTGATCAACATCGTCTGAGTTTCGGTGACGTCTCTCAGCAGCCAGGGAAGAATGGCCACCACACCCAGAAATACTGCACCCACCAGAGTGATGTGCTGCAACACGCTGTTCAAGTAGTCGGCCGTGCGCCTGCCGGGGCGAATGCCAGGGATGAACCCTCCCTGTTTCTGAAGGTTTTCCGAGAGATTCTGTTGACGGAAAATCACGTCAGTGTAAAAGTAAGTGAAACCCACGACCATGAGGAAGTATAGTATCCAGTAAATGTTGCTCCCCGGGCTGAACACTTGATTGATAGTCGTTGCGATCTGCGCAATGACGTTTGATTGGGAGTAGACGAAGTAACTGGCAACGACACCTGGGAAGATGAGAATCGACTGAGCAAAAATCAATGGGATCATTCCGGCTGAGTTCACACGCAGCGGAATGTAGGTGCTCTGGCCGCCGGCAATCCGCAGGCGATTTCCACGCATCGCCAAAACCCGCTTACCATACTGCACAGGGATGCGGCGCTGCCCTTCCTGGATGAACACGATAGCCAGGACTGTGATTGCAGTCACGATCAGGAAGAAGATCAAGCTCCAAGGACCAGATTCACCAACGATCAACTGACCAATTCGTTGCGGCACACGAGACACGATGCCGCCAAAGATGATGAGCGACACACCGTTACCTATGCCCTGTTCCGTAATCAACTCACCCAGCCACACAGCGATCATCGTGCCAGCCGTCAGAGTCAGGATTGTGCTCAGGGTAGGCAAAATATTTTCGGGTGTCCCGAAGCCGAAATTGCTCAACACTTGGAGCTGTCCTCTGGACAGAAGGGTTGCCTGTCCATACGCCTGCAGCGCTGCCAGAGGCACGGTGAGCCAGTGAGTATATTGGTTGATTTTGTTCCGTCCGGCATCTCCCTCTTTCGCGATTTCCTCTAATTGCGGGATAATCGGCACGAGCAATTGCATGATAATGGAGGCGGTGATGTAAGGGTAAACTCCCATAGCCATCACAGAGAAACTGGACATGGCCCCGCCGGAAAACATGTCGAGCATGCCCAAGAGTTGGTTGGACTCAAAGACAGTCCGCAACGCCTCCAGATCGACATTGGGCACGGGGATATGCGACGCCAGACGATAAATGACAAGAATCGCAAACGTGAACAAAATTCTGCGTCTCAAGTCCGGCAATTTAAAGGCGTTTCGAACGGCTTGTAGCATCTTGTATTCTCCTCCAGCAAAATAGAGACCGGAAGTCCCGTAGAACTACAGGGCTAACTCCTCAACAGTTCCACCAGCTTTTGTGATTTTTTCCCGCGCCGTCATCGAGAAACGGTGAGCTTTCACCACAAGCGCCCTGTCAAGATCGCCATCACCCAGGATCACCACGGCCGCTTTCGCCGAGCGAATAATGCCTGCTTCAGCCAAAACATCGGGGGTAATCACCGTGTTCTCTTCAAAATCCAGCAAACGTTCCAAATTGACAGGAGCGTAATACGTTTTGAATCGATTTTTGAAGCCACGTTTGTGAGGCAAGCGTCGCACGATGGGTAATTGACCACCTTCAAAATAAGGACGTACACCGCCACCCGCACGAGCGTTTTGGCCTTTGGTACCGCGTCCGGCAGTCTTACCTTGACCGGCGGAAATACCTCGGCCTACTCTTTTACGAGATTTCTTAGCCCCTTCTGCAGGGCGAAGTTCATGTAGTTTCATTACTTATCATCTCCACTCAGAAACTGCTAGCTTACAGGCAACCTCAAATAAACCCGGGCCTAGTCAGCCGCTTCTATACGGACCAGATGTACCACTTTTTGAGCCATGCCCCGAATCGCCGGCGTATTATCATGCTCAACGACATCACCCAGTCTCCGAAGTCCCAGAGCCCTTATCGTCCCCTTTTGCCGGCTGGAATATCCGATGCCGCTTTTCACCCAGGTGAGCCTTAGTCGCTTCGTCTTTTCCAATTCAATCTTCGACATGACGTCGCCTCCAGTGAGGAATCAGCTTGGACACCGACACGCCTCGTCTTTGGGCTTCGACTTCCGCAGACTTCATCTGTTTCAATCCCTCGAACGTAGCCTGCGCCACATTCAAGACATTGGCGCTACCCAACGATTTGGTGAGAATATCCCGAACGCCGGCAGCCTCGACGATGGCGCGCACGCCACCACCAGCGATCACACCGGTACCGGGCGAGGCCGGCTTGAGCAAGACTTTGGCTCCACCAAACTTGGCCAGCACGGGATGGGGGATAGTCGTTCCACTCAAAATCACTTTCCGCATCTTGCGGCGGGCATGTTCACCGCCCTTGCGGATGGCTTCCGGGACATCGCCGGCCTTGCCAATGCCAATCCCTACACTCCCTTGTTTATCACCAACGACAACTACCGCTCTGAAACCAAAACGACGTCCGCCTTTAACGACTTTGGCCGTTCTGGCGATGCTCACTACTTTTTCTTCGAGCTCTTCAACTTCTTCAAAATCCCTTCTCGGCATCGATCCTCCCTTAAACCAGTCCTCTTAAACCTGAAACCGGACATGGTTGCGCAATGTGTCGCTTTGACTAGAACTCCAAGCCGCCTTCTCGAGCCGCATCGGCCAATGCTTTGACTCGTCCGTGGTAAAGATAGCCACCTCGGTCGAAAACCACACGGTTCACGCCCTGCGCCAGAGCCCGCCGGGCGATCAAACCACCCACCAGCTTGGCCTGTTCTATTTTGTTTAATTTCGTGACCTGGTCATGAAGTTCCGGGTCCAATGTAGAAGCGGCAGCAAGGGTATGCCCCCGGTCATCGTCAATAACCTGAGCGTATATCTGATTCAAGCTTCTAAATACGTTGAGGCGAGGACGTTCACTGCTTCCAATTACATCCTTACGAACTCGTGCATGCCGCCGTTGACGCGCTTCACTTCGATTAATCTCGCTCACCTCTTTACTCCCCTTTATTTTCGACCAGACTTGACCACCTCAGCGCGATGGACGGGCTCGCGGCGAAGTAAGTCAGTCGAGAGTGATTATTTCTTGCCAGCCTTACCAGCTTTGCGGCGAATACGTTCGCCCTGATACAACACACCTTTGCCCTTGTAAGGCTCAGGTTTTCGAATGGCCCGGACCTTGGCTGCTACCTGGCCGACCAATTCCTTGTCGATCCCTTCAATAGTAAAGACCCTGTCGCCTTTCTCAACTGAAAATGTGATACCAGGCGGGGGAACGATTTCCACAGGGTGGGAGAAGCCAAGTTGCATAACCAACGCTTGCCCCTGCAGGGTAGCGCGATATCCAACACCCTCCACTTCCATGACTTTTCGAAAGCCCTGGCTAACCCCTAATACCATGTTAGCCAGCAAAGCGCGGGTCAGGCCATGGTAAGCGCGGTCGCTTCGCTCATCGCTCGACCTCTCGACCACCAGTCGCTCATCTTCGATCTTTACGGTAATCTCTGGTCGTACTTCGTAGGACAATTCGCCTTTCGGCCCCTTAACAGAAACATTTTGTCCTTTTATATCGATATCCACACCCTGCGGCAGGGTGATTGGCATTCGCCCCACACGAGACACAAAACACCTCCATCCCAGATTGATCAAGTCTCTGGCGTTAGTGTTACCAAACGTAACACAATACTTCTCCACCAACACCCAAATGGCGCGCTTGAGAATCTGTTACCACACCCTTAGAAGTTGATAGGATTGCTACACCCAGACCGCTATGGACCCAAGGGATGTTATCCTGTTTGCTGTAGATTCGGCATCCCGGCTTGCTTACACGTCTCAGGCCGGTCAAAATGGGTCTTCGCTGGTCATCATATTTCAACCAGATACGGATCATCTGGCGCGATGCATCTTTGACCACCTCATAGCGCTCGATGAACCCCTCTTCTTTCAGAATACTCACAATAGCCAACTTCAATTTCGAATGAGGCACTACCACCTGGTTGTGATGCGCCATGATGGCATTTCTTATTCGAGTTAATAGATCAGCTATAGGGTCAGACATATTCATAGACCGCTTCTCCTATTTTCTTGGGGATATTACCTGGACAGTTTCTATCGGCCAGGTCCCGCGACTCGCGACAAAATAGCGAGCGAACTCTCCTGTACGCCCCACGTCTCCAATTACTCACCAGCTCGATTTCGTTACACCTGGAATGAGGCCCTCTAGCGCCCGCTCCCGGAAGCAGATACGACACAATCGGAACCGCCTCATGTAACCGTGCGGACGGCCACAAATGGTGCAGCGGTTTCTTATCCGTGTCTTATACTTGCGACGCGTCTCGCGTACGATCATACTCTTTTTGGCCACGTTTCCTCCCTAATTCCCGCAGAACAAGTTACCTTGCAGTGTTTCCAATTTCTCCAGTGCTGTAACCGCGAATTCCTTTTCGATCCCTTATCGTTTGCGGAAGGGCATTCCGAACAGCGTCAACAACCGCCGCGCTTCGTCATCAGTTCTCGCTGTGGTTACAACCGTGATGCTCATCCCCCGTACTCGGTCTATTTTGTCGTAGTCGATCTCCGGCCAAATGAGCTGCTCCCGCATACCCAGGCTATAATTACCGCGTCCATCAAAGCCATCGGGAGAAATACCACGGAAATCCCGTTGGCGAGGCAAGGAGACATTGCACAACCTATCCAGAAAATCGTACATTCGCTTGCCCCGTAGGGTCACTTTAACGCCGATAGCATTGCCCTCTCTCACCTTGAACCCTGCGATTGATTTCCGCGCCCGTGTAATGATCGGTTGCTGGCCGGTAATGGTTCTCACATCGGTCACAGCAAAATCCAGAGACTTAGCATTTTCCAATGCTTCACCCATACCGATGTTCACCACGATCTTTTCAAGGCGCGGTACTTCCATCACATTCCGATAATTGAATTCTTTCATCATCGCAGGCACAACTTCTGATGTGTACAATTCCTTATATCTCGACATCCTCAAGACTCCTTCAACGCCCAGGCTCCCGCCAATTCTGGGACTAAGGCGGGCATCGCTTAGACTTAGTCGATCGCTTCACCGCATTTTTTACATACCCGCGCCTTGTAACCATTTTCGTTTTCACGAAATTCCACACGCACCGACTTCTGACACTTATTACAGAATAAGGCGATGTTGGACATGTGAATAGGCGCTTCGCGCTCAATGATACCCACCTGCGTCCGGGTCTGTCCCGTAGGGCGTTGATGTTTCTTGATCATGTTGACGCCCGACACGACTACCTGATTCTTCTTAGGGTATACGCGGTGAACTGTGCCCTTGGAGCCTTTGTCATCCCCACTGATCACTTGCACAGTATCGCCTTTCTTGATTTTCACCGCAACCTCCTCTTTCATTCCCTCGGGGGAAACTCGAATTATGACTATAGACGCCTAAAGCACTTCTGGTGCCAAGGACACAATCTTCATAAAGCCTTTGTCTCGCAACTCTCTCGCTACAGGGCCAAAGATGCGGGTGCCGCGAGGGTTCCTATTGTCATCCACGATCACTGCGGCATTTTCATCGAAACGGATGAAGGACCCATCGGGGCGGCCATATCCTTTCGCCGTGCGAACCACCACGGCTTTGACGACATCGCCCTTTTTGACCGAGCCGGTCGGGGCAGCTTGTTTTACCGTAGCCACGATAATATCGCCTACTCTCGCGTATCGCCGTGTGCTGCCGCCCGATACCCGAATACACAGAATTTCTTTAGCGCCTGTATTGTCAGCAACTTTGAGCCTAGTTTCTGTTTGAATCATTTCCTATCACCCCCACCAACAGATTTTATCCACAGGACCGATATCCTGGTAAGCAGAACGCTCAGGATTGAGCTTCCGCTTCCACTAGCTGTGGTTCGCTCTGTGCTATCCGCACAATCTGCTCCACCACCCAAGTCTTATCTTTGCTGAGAGGGCGGCACTCGACGATCAGGACGCGGTCACCCACACGGCATTCGTTGTTTTCGTCATGCACCTTATATCTTCTGACGTGCTTGACCACCTTATGATACAGGCGGTGGCGCTTCGAAGTCTCGACACGAACAACAACCGTTTTATCCATCTTGTCGCTGACCACAAAACCCGTCAATTTCTTTTTCTGTTCTTTCATGAGGGTGAACCCTCCTCCGCCATCTCGCGTTCACGCAGGACCGTCTTCAAGCGGGCAATATCCCGTTTGACTTCAGTCAATCGATTGCTGTTCTTCAACTGTCCGGTTACCACCTGGAAACGCAAGTTGAACAATTCTTGGTAAGCATCATCCAGTCGCCGTTTGATCTCGGCAGCACTCAGGCCCTTGATTTCCCCTGCTTGCATCAGACTCCATCCTCCCCTATAGCCAGATCCCGCTTGGCGATGAACTGAGTCCTGATAGGCAGCTTGTGTGCGGCCAAACGCATGGCTTCGCGGGCAGCATCTTCGGGTATGCCGCCCATTTCAAACAGGACCCGGCCCGGTTTCACCACAGCCACCCAATGATCGACATTACCCTTACCACTTCCCATTCGGGTTTCAGCAGGTTTGGCTGTAACAGGTTTATCTGGAAAGATTCTAATCCAGATCTTACCGCCGCGCCTCACGAACCTCACAATGGCGCGCCGCGCCGCTTCGATCTGGCGGCTGGTCATCCAACAAGGTTCCAAAGCCTGCAGTCCATACTCCCCGAAAGAGATTTCTGCGCCACGAGACGCGCGCCCTTTCATGCGGCCTCGATGTGCTTTCCTGTACTTAACTCTCTTTGGCATCAACATAAGTTACCGTCTCCTCAGCCAGGCACCCTGAAAGGCGTTTCGTCATTCAGGGGCATCACAATATTACTCACCTTACGTTTCCCCGCGCCAGAGAAACCTCGCGAGTTAATTCATCGGTATGTCTATCATCTCTTCTTCGATAAGAGGTTCTTCTTCGATGAAAACTTCGCCCTTATAAATCCAAACTTTGACACCGATACGACCAAAGGTAGTCAAAGCCTCGGCACGAGCATAGTCTATATCGGCTCGCAAAGTATGCCGGGGAATACGTCCTTCGCGAAGGGTCTCCCTGCGGGCCATTTCAGAACCCGATAGGCGACCGCCACACGAAATCATTATCCCTTTGGCGCCAAGGCGCATCGCCCGGGTAATCGCCTGTTTGATCGCCCGCTTATGAGAAATTCGTCTCTCCAACTGCTGAGCAATGCTTTCTGCTACCAGGAAAGAGTCAAGCTCAGGCTTTTCAATTTCTATAACATCGATTCGTATCTTTTTGCTGGTCAATTCTTCAAGCTCGCGACGCAATTGGTTAACACTAGCTCCCTTGCGCCCGATAATAATGCCAGGTTTGGCCGTATGAATCGTTATAGATACTTGCTTGGGGAAGCGTTCAATCTCGATTCTAGAAATGCCTGCCCCAGGGATGCTCTTTGTGATCCGGTTTCGAACTTCCCGGTCCTCTTCCAGAAGATCAGCATAAGATCTTCCCTCTTCGTACCATCGGGACTTCCACGTATTGATGGTGCCTATTCTAAATCCATAAGGATGTACTTTACGCCCCAAGTAACCCCTCCTTCATTTGCCTTGTCAGCTTTCGCAATCAAATCGCCAGGTTACGCTTCTTCACGTTCGCTCAATATTACAGTTACGTGAGACCCTCGTTTCAAGATAGGCTTGAATCTGCCACGGGCACCGAAACGCCGCCATCGACGGGTCGGAGCTTCGTCGGCAGTGATTCGAGCGATGTACAGATCTTCTCGAGACAACCCGAAGTTCTCCTCTGCATTAGCCGCAGCCGAATTGATGACTTTGGCTACCGGCTTAGCTGCTGCTTTCAGGGTGAATCGCAGAAGAATAAGAGCCTCCTCAACCGATTTACCTCGCACTTCGTCAATCACCAGCCGCACTTTTTGGGCTGACATCTGAATATATTTACCGACAGCTCTCACTTCAAAATCCATTATACCTCGCTCCCTCCCGGCAATACCCCGACTTGAGTCGATTTTCCCATGGTTTCAGACCCTTACCGCCGGACTCCGGTCGTTTTTTCCTTTGCAGAATGCCCACGGAAATACCGTGTGGGGGCAAATTCGCCCAATCTGTGTCCTACCATGTTCTCTGTGACATAAATCGGTACATGGCGACGACCATCATGTATTGCTATCGTATGGCCCACCATTTGGGGGAAGATCGTCGACGCACGAGACCAGGTCTTGACGACTCGTTTTTCACCCTGCCGATTCATCGCTTCGATTCGTTTCAGCAGTTTTGGATCTACAAAGGGTCCCTTTTTCAAAGATCTAGACACTCACAACCTCCTTCAGGGTCAGCAAACCAGACATCGTCTCTTTACCCACTTTCCAGTTCTCGATCTTAATTACCGCCGCTTCTTGGTACGACGACGCACAATAAATTTATCCGTCGCCTTATTACGCCGTGTCTTATAGCCCAGGGCAGGCTTACCCCAGGGCGTTTTGGGAGACGGCATACCAATCGGCGAGCGACCTTCACCACCCCCATGTGGGTGATCTCGGGGGGTCATGGCTGTGCCACGGACACTTGGACGCCAGCCCATCCAGCGTCTCCTGCCGGCTTTGCCTATTTTTACGTTCCCATGATCCGGGTTGCCTACCTGTCCGATCGTGGCTATACAACGCTGGCTGATCAATCGCACTTCACCGGAAGGCATACGCACTTGAGCGTGGATCCCTTCTTTAGCCAGCAATTGAGCTGCGATCCCGGCAGACCTCGCTACCTGCCCACCTCGTCCCTCTTTCAGTTCGATGTTATGGATCATCGTACCGGTAGGGATATTAGCCAACGGCAGCGCGTTGCCCACACGGATCTCGGCAGTAGGCCCCGACATCAGTCGATCTCCGACTTTCAAGCCCAAAGGTGCGATGATGTATCTTTTATCACCGTCAGCATAGACCAGTAAGGCAATCCGCGCCGAACGATTGGGGTCATATTCAATCGAATCTACCCTGGCTGGAATACCGAACTTGTCACGCTTGAAATCAACAATCCGGATACGACGTTTGTTACCGCCACCCCGATGGCGGACAGTGATCTTTCCACGAAAGTTTCGTCCCGACCTCTCTTTTCTGGGGATCACCAACGAACGCTCTGGCTTTGTCCGCGTGATCTCATCAAAAGTCAGGCTCGTCATATCTCTGCGCCCAGACGAGGTAGGTTTATATATCTTAATACCCATAATTACTCCCTTAAGCTCAGTCAATCAGCGGCTGGATAAATTGAACAACTCCACCTATTACACGCCTTCAAAGAACTGGATACGGTTCCCTTTAGCCAGGGTTACAACAGCTTTTTTCCACTCAGGCTTACTAATCACCATGCGGCGACCGTAACGTTTCCTTTTAGCCTGCACAGTCATCATACGGACATCAGTCACTTTGACATCAAAGGCAGCTTCCACCGCTTCTTTCACCAGATGCTTGTTTGACCGCCTATCGACCTCAAAAGTGTACTGATTCAGTGTATCAGACTGCTTAACACTTTTCTCTGTAGTGATTGGCCGCCTCAAAACTTCATAAATGTGCATTGTGCTTCTCCTTACCCTGTCGAGTTTCTCTGCTTGCCTCTTGTCAGAAAGCAATCAACAGACACTGCGTACCCTAGCCCAGAAACTCCTCAATAACTTGCAGGGCACCTAATGGCATTATCACATAGTCGAACCCCAGAAGGTCATGAATGTTGAGATAATTCGCTCTGAGCGTTTTCACCTTTGTCAGATTGTTGGCTGCACGCTCTACGTTCTCGTTCTTCTCAGGCAGAAGCACCAAAGCAGAAGAGGTCACTCCAAGGTTGGCCAAAATCTCTATCATCTGCTTCGTTTTCGCCATTTCCAGTTCCAGGGAATCCAGGAACACAATCCGCTCTTCGGCGGCTTTGGAAGACAACGCAGAACGTAGGGCGAGCCTTCTCATCTTACGAGGCATCGCTTGCACATAGCTCCGAGGATGAGGGCCAAATACTATGCCGCCGCCCCGCCAGTTTGGAGCACGAGTAGTGCCCTGGCGAGCTCGTCCGGTTCCTTTTTGACGCCAGGGTTTCCGCCCGCCACCCTTAATCTGGCCCCGCGTTTTGGTCGCAGCCGTACCCAGTCGCGCGTTGGCCTGCTGCCGTATGAGGGCCTGGTGCATCACAGGCACGTTGATAGGGACTCCGAATATTTCGTCACTGAGTTCAATTTCTCTAATCGTTTCACCCTTTATATTTCGCAAAGCAACTTGCATCGTGCTACCGTCTCCTTACGATTACCGAAGGATTCGCTTCGGAAGTCTGGCGAGATACCTTCAGACCACTAGCCCTGTTTCCTGGCCTCACGGATAATAAGTAATCCACCTTTGCCCCCAGGGACTCCTCCCCGAACTGCGAGCAGGTTCCGTTCAGCATCGACCATCATCACTTCAAGGCTTTCCACCGTGACTCTATCATCTCCCATATGGCCGGCCATGTGAAGACCTTTGTAAACTCGACCGGGAGTTGTACCGGAACCAACAGAGCCTGGTGAACGCGGGCGATCCGACTGGCCATGGGTTTTAGGCCCACCGGAGAAACCATGCCTCTTCATTACACCGGCAAACCCCCGTCCTTTGGAGAGTCCTATGACATCCACGCGCTCGCCCACTTGGAAGACGTCCGCCATTATCTTCTCGCCTTCTGAGTAACTTTCGTCTTCTGTCAAACGCAGCTCTCTCAAGTGTCGCAGAGCAGGTAGCCCTTTCTTGCGCAGGTGTTCCATTTCTGGGCGAGTTAACTTCTTCGATGGCACTTCTTCGAAGCCCAATTGCACGGCATTATACCCATCTTGCTCCATGGTTTTACGCTGTGCAACATAGCATGGTCCAGCTTCGATGATGGTTACAGGGATTACCTCTCCCTGTTCGTTGAAAATGCGGGTCATGCCCACTTTTTTTCCCAGAATCCCCTTCATTTCTAACCTCCACCAGAATTCAGACGAGCATCACACCGCAATGCCAGCCTGGCCCCGGTTCCTCCTTTCGCAGCCCAGTTCAATGTCCCCTATAGAAGAGGTAAAGGACCACAGATATCCCTGAATTAAAGCTTGATTTCTATGTCCACACCTGCCGGGAGGTTTAATCGCATCAATGTATCGATAGTTTTCGATCCCGGATCAATTACATCGATCAATCTTTTGTGTGTACGGATTTCAAACTGTTCTCGGGAATCTTTATCAATGAAAGATGACCGGTTAACTGTAAATTTCTCAATTTTTGTAGGCAATGGAACCGGTCCTACAACTACTGCCCCGGTTCGTTCTGCCGTTCCAACGATTTGACGTACTGATTGATCGAGGACACGGTGATCGTAAGCCTTTAAGCGAATTCTGATACGCTGCTTTGCCATAAGTCACTATTCGAGAAAGGCCGCTATAGCCAGGACCTTCCTCTCTCCTCCCCTCACTCGATGATCTGGGTGATGACGCCGGCACCCACCGTGCGCCCACCTTCGCGAATCGCAAACCGCGACCCTTGCTCCAATGCCACCGGCACAATCAGTTCTATCTGCATATTCACGCTGTCGCCAGGCATCACCATTTCCATCTCTTGCGGCAACGTCACTACACCCGTTACGTCCAACGTCCGGATATAGAACTGCGGCCGATACCCCTGGAAGAACGGCGTGTGACGCCCCCCTTCCTCTTTCTTCAACACATACACATTCCCCATGAACTTCCGGTGTGGCTTGATGCTCCCCGGCTTCGCCAGTACCTGCCCGCGCTCGATCTCATCCCGGTTCACCCCGCGCAACAGCACCCCGACGTTGTCCCCCGCCTGCGCAAAGTCCAGAATCTTGCGGAACATCTCCAGGCTCGTCGCCGTTACCTTCCGCACTTCATCCTTCAACCCGACGATCTCCAACTCGTTCATCGGCTCCACCCGGCCTCGCTCCACACGACCCGTCGCTACCGTCCCGCGCCCTTTGATGCTGAACACGTCTTCCACCGGCATCAGGAACGGCTTGTCGACCTCGCGCACCGGCGTCGGTATGTAGTCGTCCACCACCCTCATCAACTCCCAAATGCACTCATACTCCGGCGCACTCGAATCCGTCGAGGTGCTCTCCAACGCATTCCGCGCGCTGCCACGCACGATGGGTATCTCATCCCCAGGAAATCCGTAGCCCGTCAACAGTTCCCGCAGCTCCAGCTCCACCAACTCCAATAGCTCCGGATCCTCCATCATGTCCACTTTGTTCAGAAACACCACCATGCTCGGCACTTCCACCTGCCGCGCCAACAATACGTGCTCCCGCGTCTGCGGCATCGGCCCATCCGGCGCGGCCACCACCAGGATCGCCCCGTCCATCTGCGCCGCCCCCGTGATCATGTTCTTGATATAGTCCACGTGCCCCGGACAGTCCACGTGCGCATAGTGCCGCTTATCCGTCTCATATTCCACGTGCGCTATCGCTATCGTGATCCCCCGCGCTTTCTCCTCCGGCGCATTGTCAATCGAATCAAAGGCCCGAAAATTCGCCCGACCTTTCATCGCCAATACTTTCGTGATCGCCGCCGTCAACGTCGTCTTCCCGTGGTCGATGTGCCCTATCGTCCCCACATTCACATGCGGCTTCGTCCGCTCAAACCGTCCCTTCGCCATTTTACTTAGCTATCTCCTTTCTATACATGTCTAGTTGAGAGACGTCTATGATACGACCTTCGATATGGTCTTTCATTCCTAACGACGTCCGCCCAATACAATTTTCTTCATCACTTCTTCAGATACTTCTGCATAATGATCGAACTCCATCGTGAAAGTACCGCGCCCCTGAGTGACAGACCGTAAGTCTGTCGCATAACCAAACATCTTAGCAAGCGGGACAGAGGCTTCCACGAATTGCACATTGTCGGTGCGGCGCTGCATATTCTCAATTTGAGCATCCCGCGCCGCCAAATCGCTAATCACATCGCCGGTATATTCCTCAGGCACTACCACCCCGACGGCCATAACCGGTTCCAGTAAAATGGGCTCGGCTTGGCTTATTGCACTTCTGAAAGCGATTGAACCTGCGATTTTGAAAGCAAGCTCAGAAG
>Ga0351833_1006_pt1 | contig 37345 bp, 32 predicted proteins | sample BONcelHFGM3001C5_FD_206751 | JGI IMG/M metagenome (GOLD analysis project Ga0351833, IMG submission 206751) | Enriched cells from coal bed in the Powder River Basin, Montana, United States - BONCAT cells FGM rep1 HSBNCT.FGM.300.1.C5 ...
TGGAAGTCATTCGGTCAGTTCAGGGGAGAGGCAAAGCCTTCGACTTGGCTGTTCAGGATAGCCACCAACGAGGCGCTACAACACCTGCGGAGACAAAAAGCCAGAAAATGGCTGGGAATGAATCTGATGCATGACGCTCAGGAAAAGGCTTCATCAGATGGTCCCGACGGGGATCAGATCAGACAAAAACTGGAGGCTGCCCTGCACACACTCACTGCACAGCAAAGGATGATTTTCAGCATGCGGTATTTTAACGAAATGAAATACAGCGAAATGAGTGAGATACTTAATCTTGCCGAAGGTACACTGAAAGCCACCTACCATCAGGCCAGCCGTAAGATCGAACAAATGGTAATAGACTTAATTCTTGATTGATATGGAACACAGACAATCACTTAAAGGAAAAGGACCCGGGGCATTCAGCGACATACCCGAGGGTTATTTTGAACAGCTCCCTGACACCGTTTGGGCAGCGATCCACCTGGGGAAAAAGCCTGAACATAAAAACCGCCAGATGAAAATACTTTCATGGGCAGCAGCAGTCGTTCTGCTTGCTGCGATAGGAACAATCTGGTTTATGAAACCCGATAAGCCCGAAATGCAAATGGCACTTAATGGCCAGATTTCGGATACCGTAAAAAACACAGTGGGCGATAAGCCTCAGCACAATGATGTCGTTGATAATGGTGGCGGTCTAATGCAGGTCACAAACCTTCAAACGAACGAGAACCCGAATTTTCATTGGGAATCAGACAGTCTGTTGCTCGACCTGATTACCTATGAAGAGATTATGGATTATTTGATTGATCAAAACGAATTTGAATTTTAAAACAAGAAAGCGATGAAAAAAATGTACCATACGATATTTATTTCGGCAGTAGTTATGTTGTTGACAACAGTCAATACTGCTCAGGCACAGCCGCTCAGGCCGCTTCAGGCCAGGCAGGGTGAGAGGGTAGAGGCCCTGAAGGTTACATTTTTCACCAAACAGCTTGAGCTCAGCCCTGATGAGGCAAAAGCTTTTTGGCCGTTGTTTGATGAATACAGCAAAACTGTGGTGAAACACCGTAAAGAGAAGAAAGTCAGCATGGAGCAAATCGCTGAAAGAGGCATTGAAAATTTGACTGATGATGAACTTAATGAGCTTATTGACAGCAGGATAAGGCAGGCAGAAGAAAATATACAAGCCCGCACGACATTTTTCAGAGAGGTGCGCAAGGTGCTGCCCCCCCGCAAAGTCATTAAATTTTACAAGGCTGAAGAGCAGTTTAATAAAATGCTGTTGAAGAAAGCAGCGGAAATGAGGGAAAGCAAGATAGAATAGATTAGAATCTTGTCTACCATTTACGATTATTAATCACTTTTTCGGTTTGCAGCTATATAAACCAGACCTTAAGGCTTTTAATTATTTGCTATGTAACAAAAAATGGAAGACTTGATGCTAAACAATAAAAAACAGCAGATAGGATACAATTCGTTAGCTTGAACCGCAAAGAAAAGACAGTCATCTACTTAATTAATTTTTCGTATTTTTGTACTATGTCAAATGTTGAGATACAAAATATTATTTTGGACTCTTTAAAACCGTATAATCCACTGTTTATTGGCCTGTTTGGTTCCTATGCAAGAAACGAACAGACCGATAATAGTGATATTGACATCCTGGTATCTTTCCGGAACGGAATTTCTTTGTTGAGGCTTATTCAATTAGAAAATGAACTTTCCGCTAAGCTTGGGAACAAAGTTGATCTGATTACTGAAGGAGCGATTAAGAACAAGCGCATTAAAAGCAGTATTTCAAATGATCTTCAAATAATCTTTCAGGCATGAAGGATGATGCAGCATTCATAGATCACATTTTGCTTTGTAGTGACAAAATTCTGGAGTACACGAAAGAACTTACGGAAGAAGACTTCAAAACAAATGAGATGATTCAGGATGCTGTTATTCGGAACATTGAAATAATTGGAGAGGCCACAAAGAAAATTTCAAAGGTTTTAAAATCACGATATCCGGAAATTCCATGGAAGGAGATGTCTGGGATGAGAGATAAGTTAATCCATGATTATTTTGGGGTTGACGCTGAAGTTGTATGGAAAACAGTCAGGGAAGATATTCCATATCTCAAATCACTGATGGAAATCATTGTTCTATAAGCAAATCAAATTTTGGGATATAAGATATTATGGTTTAAGTAGTTAAACTATCGTGTTGCCTCATATTGGGACTTCACGGCGATTGTCAGATGATTGAAACAAAGCCCTCTATCCTCAACATCTCAAAACGCGATCGCTAGTTTTTATATCATTTAAATATCAAATGGTACCGAACAGTATAGAGAGTATTCGATACAGGATTTTGAACTCCGAAAAAGACTGGAAGTCCATTTATATGGCTAGTTGGGGGTTTGCAAAACAAGTTCTGCTCCCACACAAAGGCACAAATATCTGGACAGAACAATTATCCTTTGGATTACCAGCATCACGACAGAAGAATTTTAATTATTCTCCGGAACAGCTTTACAGAATACTGACTTCAAAGGACAGAGATTTTACATTAGGTCACTTACAAACTTTATTCTCATTACTTGAGGAGTTTGTCAAAGAAATTATTAAACATTATCATTCGAAAGAACGTAAATCATATTTTGACAGTTATGAAAACTTAAAGAAATTCTTGCTAGCTGAACACCCGTTTGAAAGTTTCAAACATCAAATTGAAGAAGAAAGAATCATAGAACTTAAGCTTGCACGGGAAACTAGAAACTGCTTTATACATAACTTCTCAAGGGTTGATAGTAAATGGATTAAGGCATACGAATGTGCAAGAAAATTGAAAACGCCATTTAAAGAGGGTCAAGAGTTACCTCTATTATTTGAAGAGGTCGAAATATGGCATGATTTAACAATAGAAATAGTAAATGAGATTTATTTAAATTTGAAAGAGCTTAACGAAACTAGTTAATTTGACTTCGTTTGGTTGAGTAACGATGCCCAATTCTGGCTTGAAACAATATTGTGTTGGGCAAGAACCATTTCAAGAACAAGGTTAAAAGTGGTTTGGTCAATATTATCAAAAGTAATAACTTCCCTAAGAATAACCATTCATCGTGTTTGCAGCCTGATGATTTTGTTTCTTTGCAGCTTCGAAACAAACTGGTATGGAATTATATGATTTTGATCAGCAGCTGCAGCGCGAAGGAACCTCATCCGTTAAGTACGACCTCCGCCAGATGTTTTTTGGCAAACCTGATGTACAGCCTCTGTGGGTGGCCGATATGGATTTTGAAACCCCTGATTTTGTCAGGAAGGCAGTGATAAACAGGGCAATGCACCCGGTTTATGGTTATACTTTCAGAGACGAAGCGTATTACAACAGCATTATTCAATGGTTTGCCCGCAGGCACGTGTATCAGATCCAGCGCGATTGGATACTGTTTTCACCCGGTGTTGTTCCGGCATTAAATCTGGCTGTGATGGCCCTAACTGAGCCCAGCGACAGCATTATTGTTCAATCGCCTGTTTATTTTCCCTTTTTCGGAGCTGTAACGCACCATAAAAGAAGGCTGATTCATAACCTTCTGATCAAGTCTGCCAAACAGTATGAAATTGATTTCGACCAGCTGCGTGCACAGGCCAAAGAGGCGAAGATGCTGATTTTGTGTAACCCGCACAACCCTGTGGGCAGGGCATGGACAACGTATGAGCTGGAACAGCTTGCTAAAATCTGCCTGGAGAACAATCTTATTGTGTTGTCAGACGAAATCCACAACGACCTTGTCCTGCCCGGTTTTCGACATCAGGTTTTTGCTGCACTGGGCAAAGAGGTCGAAGATATAACAATAACAGCCCATGCCGCAAGCAAAACATTTAACCTCGCAGGATTAGCTACATCCTCAGTGATTATCCCGAATGAATCGCTAAGGCGTAAATATAAACACGCACTTGACGGGCTTCATATTGATTTGGGAAACCTGTTTGGTGCCGAGGCCACAATGGCAGCATTTCAACACGGAGATGAGTGGTTGGGCCAATTGATGGGTTATCTCAACAGGAATATTGATTTTCTGGATGAGTACCTTTTAAACAATATTCCTGAAATCAGCTTGTTCAGGCCCGAGGCAACCTATCTGGCATGGCTCGATTGTTCTGCTTTGGGATTAAGTGACGAAGACTTGAAAAGCAAGATGATCCATGAGGCAGGCTTAGGATTGAGTGCCGGAATTGAATTTGGGCCTGGAGGTGAGGGCTGTATGCGGATTAATGTTGCCTGTCCGCTGAGCCAGTTGAAATTAGCACTTGAAAAGATGAAACTAGTGTTCGGGAAATAACTTTCTTTATAAATTGCGGAAAATGAAAATATTAAAATTTCTTGCCTGGTTAATGCTTATTATGGTAGCAATTGTTTTTGTTGTTCCCCTCTTTTTACCCACTTCTGTACATGTCAGCCAGTCCATCACGGTGGGTGCAGACCAGACAAGAATCTTCAGACAAATAAACAACCTGAGAAACTGGTCGAACTGGAGCCCATGGAAATCGGATAATCCAAATTCAACTTCAGTTTTTTCAGGGCCGATATCGGGCAAAGGCTCAATGCACCAATGGACCAGTGAACAAATGGGGGAGGGAAGTATTGAAATTCTGGAAAGTTATCCTTACGACAGCCTGGTCAGTAGGCTCGACTTTGGAAACCGCGGAAGTGCCCGTGATTATTGGTCAGTCACGATATCCGGCGACAGCACTATAGTCCGGTGGACATTTGTAGCTGATTCATTAACATATCCTCTTGGCAGGCTTAATGGACTGGTTATGAAATGGATGATCAGACCATACCAGCTTGACGGGCTAGTGCATTTGAAACAATTTTGTGAAAACCTGCCGCCCATTGCTGATGTTCACGAAATTTTCCATGATGACCTGACAGCTTTGTACAGAGATGGTTCGGCTCCGAAGGATTCTTTAAACATAGCCATAATTGCAGGTTTTCGACAGTTGATACAAGAAAGCGGAATCACTGAAAAAGAGGTTACGGGTTTTCCTTTTATCGTATTTCAGAATATGCCTCATCAGGAGGTAATCCTCTTCAGGCTTGGCCTTCCTGTTGACCGGGAGTCAACCAGTAGCCGGACAAATGTATTCACCCATCATCGGGGAGCGGCATTGTTAACAGAATTTTCTGGTCCGGGCAGTCATTTGCCTTTTTACCGTGGCGATCTGATTGAGTATCTTGTTGAAAAAGAGCGATTTATTGAGATGCCCTATGAGATTTGGATGATCAATCTTTTTCATGGGGCTGATTCACTCAGTGGAACATTTCAACTTTGCTATCCGGTGAAACCGTGACAAAACGTCACGCTAAAGAATCAGGCTTCATTTTTGCGCATCTGCTGCAGAATAGAAAGAATGACACAAAGAAACAGATTTTCAACCAAAATATCCATGACAGAAACTGAACAGGCTGAACGTAAAAAACTGAGTTGGGGTGGCCTCAAAAGGCTGTTTTCGCTCATGCGGTTTATCATGCCTTACAAATATTCTTTTTCGATTGGACTTCTTGCGTTGAGTCTTTCGAGCCTTGGAACCCTTGCATTTCCGATGCTTCTAGGCGATCTGCTTGATCAGGCCGACCCGGAAGCAAGCCTGAAACGTATTAATACCATAGCACTTATCCTGTTGGGAATATTTGCCGCGAACGCAGTGTTTTCATACCTGCGTATTTATTTGTTTGCCCTGGTGACCCAACATATGCTGGCCGACCTGCGTCAGGCAACCTACAACCACCTGATCCGGCTGCCAATGAGTTTTTTTTCATCAAGGCGGGTCGGCGAACTGAACAGCCGTATTTCGGCAGATATCTCCATACTTCAGGAGACGTTCACTTTCACTATTGCCCAGTTTATCCGTCAATTGATCACCATCATCGGAGGAATAGTGTTGTTGGTTTTTGTTTCAGTCAAGCTAACTTTTTTTATGCTTGCCTTTGTCCCGATAGTTGCTGTCGCTGCCCGTTATTTCGGAAAGTACATCCGCAGGTTGTCGAAAGAAAGCCAGTCTGAACTGGCTGCATCCAACGTAATTGTGGAGGAAACACTTCAGGGAATCGGAACGGTGAAGGCATTCAACAACGAGTCTTTTGAAAACAATCGGTATGTGAGCAGTACCAACAAAGTGATCAGCATTGCGCTCAGGGGGGCAAAGTGGAGGGCTGCTTTTATTTCGCTGATCATTTTCAGTCTGTTTGCTTCCATTGTGGGTGTTATCTGGTATGGAGTTACTTTGGTGAACCAGGGCGAAGGGATGACCACCGGCGACTTGTTTAAATTTATCCTCTATACACTTTTTGTCGGGGCATCTATATCTGGCATTGCCGATCTGTATTCGCAGGTGCAAAAGGCCATCGGAGCTACCGACAGCCTGCTGGACCTGATGGACGAACCGGCCGAATCACTGGGGGATTGCACACCTGATCTTGATAAGACAATAGATGGACGTGTTGATTTTAAAGAGGTTGGCTTTAGCTATCCTTCGCGTCCGGAAGTCAAGGTGCTTGATAAAATCAATTTCACCATTGAGCCGGGCAGCAAAATAGCACTTGTAGGCGCTTCCGGAGCCGGAAAAACAACCATTTCAGCTTTGTTGTTCCGTTTTTTCGATACACAGGAAGGCAAGATATTCATTGACAACAACCCTATAGGAAGTATGAGCCTGTCGTGCCTGCGCCGACAAATGGCTATAGTACCTCAGGAAGTGTTGCTTTTTGGCGGCACCATTCGTGAAAACATCGAATACGGAAAGCCCGGAGCGACGGAGCAAGAGGTAGTTGATGCTGCAAAAAGGGCTTATGCCTATGAGTTTATTACAACTTTTCCGGATAAGTTTGAAACCATTGTTGGTGAAAGGGGGGTGCAGCTGAGTGGCGGCCAGAGGCAACGTATTGCCATTGCACGGGCGATACTTAGGAATCCCCGAATTCTGATCTTAGACGAAGCCACCAGTGCACTTGATGCAGCTTCGGAGAAACTCGTTCAGCAGGCACTCGATGAACTGATGAAAGACCGCACCTCATTAATCATTGCCCACAGATTGTCAACGATTTACAGTGCTGATAAGATACTGGTGATGCAGTCGGGCCGTATTGTTGAGTCCGGAACCCATAAGGAACTTATTGCCAACAACGAAGGCGTGTACTATAACCTCACCCGTCATGCTTTGATGAATGAGGGGATGATTGGCGGCTGATTAATGGAGTCTTATCCATCATCCTGGCCAATCATCAACAGGAAGCCATGCTCATCAATCATCCTGATGTTGAGTTTTTCGGCTTTCTCTTTTTTTGAAGGTCCCATCTGATCGCCTGCCAGAATAAAATCGGTTTTGGCAGAAATAGAGCCAACAACCCTGCCACCATGTTGCTCGATCAGCTTTTTGGCTTCATCGCGGCTGAAGGATGAGAAAACCCCGCTGATCACAAAACTTTTGTCTTCCAGGAGGGTACTGAGTTTTTCAGTTGTTTGTTCCAGCGCAAACTGCAACCCGTGTTGCTGTAAGCGATGAATTATATATCTGTGACGGTCATCTGAAAAATAGGAAAGGATGCTGTCAGCAATCCGGTCACCGATTTCATGAACTTCAATAAGTTGTTCTCTTCCAGCCTCCATTAAGTGATCAATGCTTACAAATGCTTCGGCCAGTTTTTTTGCTACAGTTTCGCCAACATATCTGATTCCTAAGGCAAAAAGTACTCTTGGGTAAGGGGTTGATTTTGATTGTTCCAGGCTGTTGAGGATGTTTTCAACGGTTTTGTCCCTGAAGCTTACCTTACGCTCCTTAACGTCCTCATTGGCAGGATGGGTTTTTTCAAGTCCTATGAGTTTTTCAAAAGTAAGGTCGTAAAGATCAGCAACATTCTTAACAAGTCCCTGATCGTAGATAATTTCTATCCTGCCTTCGCCAAGACTCTCCACATTCATGGCTTTCCGGCTGATAAAATGTTCGAGTTTGCCTTTGATCTGAGGAGGACAGCCATCGGCGTTGGGACAATACCAGGCAGCCTCACCTTCAGTTCTTTCAAGGGTGGTTTGACACTCGGGGCAATGAGTAATGAATTCAACCTGTGTGCTATCAGCTGTCCTAAACTCAGTTTTTACAGAGGTGATTTTTGGAATTATTTCACCTCCTTTTTCCACAACTACCATGTCAAACATGTGCAATCCGAGTTTTCTGATAATGTCCTCGTTGTGCAGGGTGGCTCGCTTTACGGTTGTTCCGGCCAGCAATACCGGCTCAAGGTTGGCAACAGGAGAAACAGCACCTGTTCGGCCCACCTGAAAATCAACGCTGAGCAATCTGGTAACTGCTTCTTCAGCTTTGTATTTGTAGGCAATAGCCCAGCGGGGCGATTTTGCAGTGAACCCCAGCAATTGTTGCTGATCGAAATGGTTCACTTTAACAACAATACCATCAATATCGAAAGGCAGATTGTGTCTGCCATGTTCCCAATCGTGTATAAATTCAAATACCTCATCAATATTCTGACAGAGGGCTATGTTGTTCGATATCCTGAAGCCCCATTCCCGGGCTGCTTTCAGGCTTTCATAATGATTTTCAAATGGGAGTTTTTCGCCCATAAGGTAGTAAAGCCAGCAATCAAGTTTGCGGCGGGCCACTTCAGCTGAGTCCTGAAGCTTGATGGTTCCGGCGGCAGCATTTCGTGGGTTGGCAAAAAGTGGTTGCCCGTCTTGCTCCCGATCATGATTAAGTTTTGCGAAACTCTCATGCGGAAAATAAATCTCACCCCTGATCTCAAAAACATCCGGAAAATTGCCTTTGAGCCGCAGCGGGATTGACCGTATGGTTTTGACATTGGCTGTAACATCATCGCCCTGATTGCCATCTCCACGTGTTACTGCCCTGGTCAGTAATCCATTTTCATAAAGCAAACTTATTGCCAGACCATCGTATTTTAATTCACAAACATACACGGGGTCAGCCTCAAGGGTCTTTTTAATCCTGTTGTCGAATTCACGTATTTCAGCTTCACTGTATGAATTGGATAAGGACAACATCGGATACCTGTGCTGAACGGTTTCGAAGTTTTTGGTGATACTGCCACCAACACGCTGTGTTGGACTATCAGGCCTGATCAGCTCCGGATGCTTATGTTCGAGTGATATTAATTCCTCAAGGAGTCTATCAAACTCAAAATCAGAAATGACTGGGTCGGCTAAGGAATAATAGCGATAATTATGCTCGTTGATTTCTTCGATCAGCTTTGCAATACGCAAGCCGGCCTCTTCACGGGTCATTACCTTTCAATTTTGTTGGGTATGATATCAGCATTCCTGTAAATATAAATGCTTTCATTTGCATTTACCGGGTTCAGCCAGTGGATAAAGCGATCCATTATGCTGGGCTTAACATAGGTTTCTAAAACAAGTCCAGGCATAAATTTTCTTAGCGAATCAACCCTTGCTTCCAGGTTATCAGGCTGGTAAAACAGAACAAATGCAGGAATCCGGTCGGGATTGTTCCAGTCGAGCCATGCGTTAAGTTCTTCATATTGATTTCCTTTCATGAAGAAATAGGCGTGTGGCCATTGTTTCATGTAAAAGAGTGGGGGAAATCGGATTACTCTTTGGTTGACATCTTCAACCATAATATTTTTGACACCTTCGTATTGTTTCAGATAGGTCATTGATTCTACACGTGCCCTTTTAGAATACATGGGTGTTACCGTAATCAGCAGTGATATATTAAATGCCCAGAATACCACCCACAGCGAAGTAAGCAATTTCGGATTTTTCTTCCAGAAGGCCGAAGCTGCCACCCAGGATTCCCAACCGGCCAATCCAATGACAATAATCATGGGCAGCACCGGAATAATAAACCTTTCCTGCTTGTTTGGGAAGATTGAATGAAAAACCAGAAATAAGAAGACAGCGAAGAACAAAAGGAATTGCTGCTTCCATAATCGGAAATACCCGAAAAGAAGCATTACGCTAACGGGAGGTATCAACAAACCAAAGATCACGATTCCATAATGATACCATGGCATTGTATTGTAGCTGTATGCATGGTTGATGTTGTAGGAAATATACGCAATCAATTCGGCAAAAGGCTGACGCCAGACAATAAAGTCAATTCCGCCCTGAAACACAACTACTGAAGTTACAAAACCAGCTGCCGTGGCCAGCATGCCCTTCCAATTGCCCAGTATCAGAAGGGCAAGTCCAAGTCCGCCGGTATAAAAAATAGTCTGGTACCTGACTGAGAAACCAAGGCCAAGAAAGAAACCTGCAACAAGGAAAGAAGTGATGTGGTAGCCCGGCTCATTGCCTTTACGGATGATCTCCTGTCGCAGCAGGATAAGCGTGCCATACATCAGAAATGGAATGGTAACAGCTTCTACAAGGTTACGAACACCAATAAATGGCATAAACCAGAATACTGACAGCAGCAGGGCAACTTTATAGGCAACCTTCCGCTCAGAAATCAATGAAGCTATCCTGTAACCGAACGATATCACAAGCAGGGAAAGCAGGGCGTGAATTCCGCGCACCAGATACATTTTTAGCTGAGGATCGTGAAGCCCAAAGAGTTGTACAAACTTAAAAAACAAATAGTGAAATCCAACATAGAACAGGCTGTGTCCCTGCGGCCCTGTGTTTCCTTCAGTCCCCGGAAGCCAGCGGTAATGGTCACCACCGTCAACCCATGACTGAGCAGGATCTATGACAAGAAAGTGGTCGTCATGCATGCCGAAACCTTTCGAAAAAATTACGGCAACAAATCGAAACAGCATCCCGATCGCCATGATGAAGAGAAATGGATGTTTATCCCTGAAATACTTGATCCGTCGAATCATGGCTATATGGGTATATGTGTTGAATCCGACAAAAGTAAGGAAATCTGATCAATTGTTTTGTTGCTTCTGTAAACTTAAGATATTGCCAACAAAGCCTTGATCAGACTAATGTTGTGGGCCAATCCCTTGCTACGGGTTTCAGTGGCCCAGGCAGTAAAGTACTTGTGGTTTTGTAAAAATACTAGTTGCTCAGCATACCAAATGTTGAGTGATTCAGGATAGTTGTTCAGGAACATCCACTCGAGCCTGAGCTTGTGTGAGATAGCAAAATAATCGGGCCTGCCCAGGTAATCGAGGTCTGCATCACAAAGGATTTTCGACAGAAGAGTAGTCGGAGCCTGAGGTATTGTTGTTTCAAGTATTAATTGCCCGATGTTATCAATTTGTTCCACACTATAGCCATATGCCGGCAATAACTTACGGGCATATCTCACTGATGCCTGCTCGTGTCCCTGATATCCTTCAATAATGCCGGTTTCGTGAAGAAGCGAAGCTGTGAGCAAAATATCCATTGATGCCTCGTCCAGACCTGCCATGGTGCCATATTGACGTGCAGCCCTGATGACATCTGCTGTATGTGCCTGATCGTGGTAACGAAGATTATCAGGAAGATTGACGATCAGGTGTTGCAGAACTGTGTCTTTTATTATTGTAAAAAGCATGGAAGCAGTGTTTTAAGTTTAGTCTTTTATGAAGTTATTGTTCAGGCATAGGATCTCATAAATACTCACGGCTTCCTGTCTGCCTTTTACCTGCACTGTATCAAGAAGCTTGAACATGTACTTGTTTTTGTCAGAAAGCTTGTTCAGACAAATTTCTGAGACAATAACACCTGCATTGTATTCTCTGGTGAGGCCTTCTAGGCGGCTGGCAAGATTTACCGAATCGGAGATAACAGTAGTTTCCATACGTCCTTCACCACCGACCACACCCAGCATAAGGTTTCCTGTGTGTATTCCTGCGCCGATGCTGATGGCTTTCCTTCCAAACTGCTCCATAAGCCTGTTAAAATCAACCAGCTTCTCATGCATCTCAAGTGCAGCATCTATTGCATTTTCAGGATTTTCATCAAATAGTGCCATAATGCTGTCACCAATAAATTTATCAACAAAACCACCATACTTCCTGATTACAGGTTCCATATAACCCAGATAAGTGTTCAGAAAATTGAAGTTTTCCGGAGGACTCATCGTCTCAGATAGCGTTGTAAATGAACGAATGTCTGCAAAAAGTACAGTCATGCATTGTTGCACCTGGTCGCCGAGCTGAACATCTTTGATGCTTTCCTTACCAAGAAACCTGAGAAATTCCTCAGGCACAAAGCGTTGATTGGCTTCAGTGAGTTTCTTAAGGTCAATAATATTTTCGCTGATACGGGTGGCCATCTCATTATACCCTATGGCCAACCTACCCAACTCATCTGTTGTGCGGACAACCGCCAGACGGTCGAGACCGTCACCGACTGGTTGCTTCATTTTCTCCAGGACTTCACTCAGGGGCACAACGATACTTTGTGTTGTCCATGTCATAAAAAAGAACAAGTAGATAATACTGATGAGGATTCCGGTAAATATTCCTACAAACATAAGTAAGCTGTCAATGGCATTCACATAAAACAGTTGGTTACTGCTCATCAGGTTCGAATTATCAAGGTAGGGCAGGTATTTACCGAACAACACCTGCACATGGGCCGGTTCGGGCTCCTTACCAATAGCTTCCCTGATGCTTGTTGTACTCAGAAAAAGGTAGAATAGCACAATCACAAGCGGCATAAGGGTGGTCATGGTATAATTGATCCAAAGCCTGTGTTTTATTTTACTGCTGTTTCCTTTTCTGTTTTCCCTGTAAAGGCTCACACTGTCGAATACATGATCAATATACTTGAAAGTCACCCGATGTTTGTGCCAGAAATACAAAAACAGCACTGAAAGAAGGGATGCGAAAACCGAAATAAAGAAAAACTGCCTGTAGAACTGAAGGCTTGTGTCGCTTTGGTCGTTGTTTGAAAACAGCAGGAAGCCAAGAAAGACTAAATAAACTGCCAAAACAAGTCCAATGATAAAACTGTTAATGACAGGCATATAAAGCAACCAACGCTGGCAGAACCGAAGAAGGGAATCGTTGATGGGCTTTTTCTTGCGTTTTCGTCTGAATAGTCGCTGAAAAGGATAATTGACCAGAAAAATAAGCAGTGAACCGAGAAGAATGATGCGGAAAAGCAGCGACATTCCTGTTCCAAAGCGGATTTCGTCGTCATCAACTACTATGTTTTTGTCTGATTTGGATTCGTTTGGTTTGCTCAGTGAATCTGCCTGTGACAGCAAATCAAACTGAATGAAGCTGTTCTGCTGGCTGGCAGGGGAGAGGCTTTGCGCTTCCTCCCTGATTAAGCCCTTTTCTTCCATCCACATTGGGCCGTATTTAAACAGCATAATAAGCGATACCGGAAAAACAAGCATCAGGTAAAGCACCACTGCCAGCGCATAAATGCGCAGGTTCATATAGGCCGGTGGTAATTTGTTGCTCATGAAATCACTTACCAGTTTACTTCCTTGCGCTTGAGTGGCATGGTCATGCAGCGCGCTCCACCGCCACCTCTTGACAATTCATCACCTTCGATGGTCACCACGAATTTGTCGTAGGTATGTATGTCCACCTTGCCTTTCAGAATATCCCTTGCTTTGATAATCTCAAATCCATGTTTGTGCAGGTTATCCATTGTATGAACATTTCTCCCGTAACCAATTACTTTTCCGGGTGCGAGCGCGAAAAAATTAGCGCCGCTTTGCCATTGTTCCCGTTCCATAATATAGATGTCGTCATCCTTGCCACAGACAACAGGCTCAAGGTCAATGCCAATTTTTTTCAAAGCATCAGGAATATTGTTCTCTTCGTTGATGGAGGCTACTTTGTTCTCTTCTACAATTATATGTATGGTCAGGTGTCTGCTCGAATTCATGATCAGAGGCTCAAAGATCATGCACTTATCCCTGTCAAGAAATGTAAATACCATGTCCAGATGGATAAATGATTCAGGTTGATAAGGTAATTCCTGCAGGATTAGGTGCTTGGTTCCAGGCAGTGTTTTCAGATATTCAAGCAGGGCATCAATTCCCTGGCTCGTGGTTCGGGCGCTTATTCCTGACAGAAACACGTCTTCACGGGCTATGATCACATCGCCACCCTCAATACTGGCTTTGCCAGATCGGTCCCATGTTTTCACCGGGTTTACAGTTTGTGTGGCAAATTTTGGGTGATAATCAAATATTGCCTCCATGATAATGCTTTCCCGCTCACGAACTTTACTCGCCATCTGACTGATAATTACCTTGTCGCGTAATCCAAAAGCAGCATCTCTGGTGAAAAAGAAGTTGGGAAGCGGATGAAGCGAGAACCTTTCATTATCAAGATATTTAGTTAGAGTGTCTTTCCTCATCTCAACCCCTTCGATCAATTGAGCAGCAAGCATTTCGTCGCTAAAAGCTGAAATAATCTTGCAGATGTCTTCAATAGACTCGCTTTTACAGATCCGGCTGACAATACTTGTCTTAACCTTATCGGTTTTCAGTATGTCAACCAACAGATTTTTAACATCATAGACCTCTGAAAACATACCAAGAATTTCTTTGAATTCGTTGTACTCGGGTAAGGCAACACTCAGGTTGAGTATATCGCTGTAGAGTGCCCGGGCCGCGTTTTCCGGAGTCATATTTTCAACCTCAGGCCCTGGCGTATGGATAATGACTTTTTCCAGTGCTCCAATCTCAGAACGAATATCAATACTCAGTTTTTCCTGGTTTCTCATTATTCTTCACGTTGTTTAAAAACTATAATTCAATTCTATTAATCATTCATTCAGCAGATTACTCTTATCCGACATCCGGATGATGTCACACAGTATCATAAAGGGCTAAAAACTCATAACCATTACCACTGTATTTAAGAAATTTTATAAAGTCGTCAGTGCTGATGCTCAGGCTGGCAGTGTTGTCATTCGGATGAAAGCTAAGCTTGCCTGCTTTTAGTAATTCCTGATCAATAAACACATGTATATGATTGTTTTCATCGTTTATAAGCCCAAAAGGGGAAACGCTTCCCGGCGCTACACCCAGAAATTTATTCATCCTCTCGGGCGAAGCAAAACTTAGTTTTCCTTGCTTCAGACGCTTTTCCAAATCGTGTATATTCAGTTGCTGAAGGCAATGAAAAATAACCAAATAATGCTTGTTCCCCTTGTGGTTTCTGAAAAAAAGGTTCTTGCAATGAACGGATTCCAGATCTTTCCAATAATGCAAAGCATCTTCAATGGTTGGAGCAGGAGGGTGGTAAACAACCTCGTAGGAAATACTTAGCTCGTGTAACAGGTCAAAGACCTTTTTATGAAGTGGATTCATCGGGCAGCTGAAAGCTGAAAACAAATTGTTTATTCAACCCAATCTGCCAGAAACAGATTGGTGTCTCTTGTGCCCCCATTGTTCCTGTTGCTTGAAAAGATCAGCTTCTTTCCGTCAAACGAAAACATGGGGAAGGCATCAAAAGTTTTGTCAAATGTAATTTGTTTGAGTCCTGTGCCATCAAGATTGATCATGAAAATATTGAACTGGTATCCTCGATCAGAATGATGGTTTGAACTAAACAGGATTTTTTCTCCCGATGGATGAAAATATGGCGCCCAATTGGCTTTGCCTAAATTAGTTACCTGAATAAGGTTTGATCCATCGGCATCACACACATATATTTCCATATTGGTTGGCGTTACTAAACCTTGTTTAAGCAGTTCCTTGTAGTCATTTTGTTCCTCAGTTGTAGTCGGTCTGGAAGCCCTGAAAACCAATTTGGAGCCATCTGGCGAGAAAAACGCCCCACCATCATATCCAAGTCCGCTGGTAATCTGTTTTACATTACTTCCATCAATATCCATCACAAATAGCTCAAGATCGCCTGATCTGTCCGAAGTAAAGACAATTTTATCACCCCTTGGCGAAACAGTTGCTTCTGCATCATAGCCTGGCCGGTTGGTAAGGGTGTCGATGATTTTCCCGTTGAGGTCGGAAACAAAAATATTGTAATCAGCATAGATTGGCCATACATATTTGCCATCTTCGCGCGGAGCAGGAACATGCGGACAACCTCCGTCTCCCATATGTGTCGAAGCAAACAGTATGCTTGTGTCTCCCGGCATAAAATAGGAACAGGTTGTGCGGCCGAGTCCTGTACTGATCATCTGAGGAATGTTCTCGCCCATATTGGCATTATCCAGTCTGGTGTAAAAAATCTGATCACATTCGAGCGACCAGGCTGGGTTATTTGACTGAAAAACAATCATTTCGCTGTCGAAGCTAAAGTATGCTTCGGCATTATCACCTCCAAAAGTGAGCTGTTTTACATTCGTCAGATGAGCCTCCTGCTCATAATGAACTATTCCTGAATAATCATGCTTATGGCCTGCACCAACCGCATGACTATGGCCTTCATGCTGATTATTATTGGCATTCTGGCAGGAAACTGAAATAATCAGAATAATGATAATAGAAATAAGATTCTTAAACATATGTCGGTATTTAAATTAGCAATTAGGATTATTGTACAAAAATAGGCAAATTAGCCAAAACTGTTGATCTGGCATCAGAGCTGATTGAGCTTCGCCCGGATTGCTGATCCTGTAAACGATTGATGGTGCCTTAATAAATCTTCGGGAGTGCCGGTAAATAGAACCTGTCCGCCATTCTCTCCTCCTTCCGGGCCTAAATCAATAACCCAGTCAGCTGATTTAATAATTTCGGGGTTGTGTTCAATTACAATTACCGAATGTCCATGGTCTATCAATGCGTTCAGAGCTTCAGTTAGCTTAAGAATGTCGTGAAAATGAAGTCCTGTTGTCGGTTCGTCAAATATAAACAGGGTAGGTTTCTCAACATGTCCTTTCGTTAAAAAAAATGCCAGTTTGATTCTTTGAGCCTCGCCACCGCTGAGTGTACTCGAAGTCTGACCAAGCCTGAGATAGCCCAATCCTACATCCTGTAATGGCTTTAACTTGTTCGTGATTCGTTGACAGGCAGGGCTTGTTACTGAATGATTGCTGAAAAAACTTACGGCATCATCAATGGTCAACGAAAGTACATCGGTGATGCTAAGCTGGTGAAATTTTATATCAAGTACTTCCTCCTTGAACCTTTTACCCTTACAATAATCACATTCAAGGTAAACATCGGCCATAAACTGCATTTCAATCTTAACAACTCCTTCACCTTCGCATTGGTCGCATCGGCCCCCGGGAACATTGAAGGAAAAATAACCGGGTTTATAACCGCGTGATTTGGCAAGTTTTTGCTCCGAGAACAATTGCCTGATGTCATCATAAGCCTTTACATATGTGGCAGGATTTGAACGTGTTGACCTTCCGATTGGATTCTGATCAATCATTTCAACGGCACCAATTTGACCAAGTTCTCCTCTGATTTCGCCGAAACGTCCTGTTTTGTCAGCATGGCCTCCGAGCTTTCTTTTAAGTGCCGGAAACAATATTCCCCTGACAAGTGTAGATTTTCCCGAACCACTGACTCCGGTGACTACAGTTAATACCCTGAGGGGAAACTGAACATCAAGGTTCTTAAGGTTATTTTCCGAAGCACCGGTTATTTCGACAAAATCTCTCCATTTACGACGAATCAATGGAACAGGAATCCGCATTCTTTCCGACAAATACGCGCCTGTAAGGCTTTCTTCTGACCGGATGATTTCATCAAAACTTCCCTGAAAAACCAATCGGCCCCCGTTGCTTCCTGCCATGGGGCCAATATCAATAACCTGATCCGCCGCCCTGATGATTTCTTCATCATGCTCCACAACCAACACAGTATTTCCAATATCCCGTAACTTCAACAAAATGCCAATCAGACGCTGTGTATCTCTTGAATGAAGTCCAATGCTCGGCTCATCGAGTATATAGGTTGACCCGACAAGGCTGCTCCCGAGGGCTGTTGCCAGATTAATCCGTTGTGATTCACCACCTGAAAGTGTGTTCGAAAGACGATTCAGTGTGAGGTATCCAAGTCCAACATCAAGCAGGTAGCTGAGCCTCGAAATAATCTCTATCAGCAGTCGGTCGGCTATTTTTCTATCTGCTGCAGACAACTCAAGATTTTCGAAAAACGGCAATAGTTTCTCAATCGGCAAAAGCACCAGCTCAGATACAGATTTTCCGGCAACACGCACATAATTAGCATCCTTACGCAGCCTGGTTCCACGACATTCCGGACAAACAGTCTTTCCTCGATATCGTGATAGCATTACCCTGTATTGGATTTTATAGGTCTGTTCCTCAATTTGTCTGAAGAATTCATCAAGACCTTCAAAGTAGCTATTGCCGGTCCAAAGCAATTCCTGCTGTTCATCGGTGAGTTGATAAAAGGGTTTGTGAATGGGGAAATTAAAATTCCCGGCATTCATAACCAGCCTGTCTTTCCATTCACCCATCTTTTCGCCCTTCCAGCAGGCAACAGCGCCTTCAAATACAGATAGTGCCTTATTGGGGACAACAAGATCTGGGTCAATGCCAATTACCGAACCAAAGCCTTCGCAGATGCGACAGGCACCATATGGGTTGTTAAAGGTAAACATGTTAACTGAAGGTTCCTCGAAACTGATGCCATCGGCTTCAAACCGGCTCGAAAATTTCTTAATGTTATGGTTTTCATCTTCGGTTCCGGCCAAAATTTCACAACTTCCGTGCCCTTCATAGAATGCCGTCTGAATCGAATCAGCCAGCCGTGGAACAAGATCATCGCTGGAATGATTGACTTTTAACCTGTCAATTACTATTTTCAGGTTAGTTGAAGATTTCGTATCCTCAATACTTTCAAGATCTTCGATCCTGCTGACTGTGCCATTCAGCATTACCCTGTTGAACCCTTGCTGCAGCAAAACTGATAACTGATCACTAAGTTTACGACCATTATTGAGCATCAATGGTGAAAGTACCATCACAGTAGTACTGTCGGATAATCCAAGTACATAATCCACCACATCCGATACCTGATGCCTTTTTACTTCAGCTCCTGATACAGGCGAAATAGTTTTGCCAATCCGCGCATACATTAACTTGATGTATTCGTAAATTTCTGTGCTGGTTCCTACGGTTGAACGCGGATTGCGGGTATTTACTTTCTGCTCAATAGCGATAGCAGGTGACAAACCCGTAATCTGATCTGCATCAGGCTTGTTCATCCTTCCTAAAAACTGCCGGGCATAAGCACTAAGGCTTTCAACATACCTGCGCTGGCCTTCAGCATATAAAGTGTCGAAAGCAAGCGAGGATTTCCCTGAACCTGAAAGCCCCGTAATAACAACCAATTTGTTATGCGGTATGTGAACCGTAAGGTTTTTGAGGTTGTTAACTCTGGCACCAATAATGGATATAAATCTTGCCTTGTTGGCTGTTTGCATGTCTGGTCTGAAAAAATTTTTGGCGAAATTACCAATAAATCTTGCTTTTTAATTTTTCATGACTATATTTGCTCCTTGAAACAATAAGAATTCATCCACTTCATTAAACCATTCAGGAGGAACCTATAGATCTGACTTTACCTTTTTAACACACTTAATTAAAAAGGAGGCTCTATGAGCACTTATGAAGTCAGTGATCAGGAATTGGTCTATAACTATCTGAATGGCAACCCCAACAGCTTCGAAATTTTACTGAACCGTCATCAGGGAAGGGTGTATTCTTACATTCTCATGCTGGTAAAGGACAGGCAGCTGGCCGATGATTTGTTTCAGGATACTTTTATGAAAATCATCCGTACCCTTAAAAGTGGTGCCTATAAAGAGGAAGGAAAATTTATTCAGTGGGCAATGAGGATCGCTCATAACCTGATAATTGATCATTTCCGCAAATCTAAAAGACTGCCAACGGTTGATTCTCAATTCGATGACTTGAACCTTGTGCGTCAAACGAATCTTTCGGGACCTTCGATAGAAGAACGTCTGATCACAGAGCAAATACATGATGATTTGCGAAAAATGATCGGTTTTCTTCCTGAGGAGCAGCGCGAGGTGCTTTACCTTAGGTTATATGCCGAAATGAGTTTCAAAGATATTGCCGAAACCACCGGTGTAAGCATCAATACTGCACTGGGGCGCATGCGCTATGCTCTCATCAATATGCGTAAAATGGCCAAGGAAAAAAATCTGATTTTATCAGTATAACCTTGTTCAACTGTGAAATTTTTGCAAAAAGTTTCTGTCTGGCATACGATTCCCTGATAACTGATCGTTAATGGAGTATTAGCTAACAAAAAACTTTTGCATGAAGAAAACCTTTACGATCAAACCTGAATCTTTCTCTTTGAATAACTACCAACCTGAGTTGGAGCAAGAAATTTCTTCCTTTTTCAAAGATGGACTGAAACCCGCTACACCCGGCGAACTGACATTAAGGAAAATCATTGGTTTTGCAGCTTCACTGCAGCTTATAAAAACCAGATATTTTGTAAATCACGAAGTTTTCGTTAATTAATCAGTTCGCAATTCAAAATTTTAACCTGTGGTTTTTTTACTGCAGGTTTTTTTGCAACTTTGTTTTACGTAATTTTCTTATGTTTTTCTAAATTACAGACATAACATACTTATCTGTTCGTCAACAGATTAAATCAGGGAACAATTATGAAAACACAGCTTTTTGTCATCTTATTTTTAACTTGCATCCTATCGCTAACAGCTTCAGGTCAATCTGATGATGAAGATTTCTCAGCAGGTCTTGGTGCCGGACTCGACTATGGTGGAATTGGCATCAATCTTTCATTTTTTCCAATGGAGCATGTAGGGTTTTTCGGAAGTGTCGGTTATGCCTTCGCAGGTATGGGAACCTCTGGCGGAATTCAGTTCAGGACCAATTTCGACAAATCCACATCATCTTACAGGTTCTATTTCACGGGTATGTATGGGTATCAGTCGGCAATTTTAATTTGGGATGCAAGGGAACACAACAGATTATTCTATGGTCTCTCCATCGGCGCTGGAATGAACATAATGTTTTTTAAAAACTCCAGGAGCTTTCTGAGTTTTGGTCTTGTTGTCCCGTTCAGAAATCCTGACTATCAAAATTATGTGGACAACTTGTTCTCGAAGTATGGAATAGAAACTATTACAAAACCCTCGGTGGTGAACACTTCAATCGGCTACCATTTCATTTTTTAAACCAGGAATTATAATGAAGATAGGCCATGGTTGGCTTAATATTTATTGATTTGTATTGCTGAGTTAAAGATATTTGTGTTAATTTTGCACTCTTGTTATTAAGGACCTGTAGCATAATTGGATAGTGCATCTGACTACGGATCAGAAGGTTAGGGGTTCGAGTCCCTTCAGGTTCACCAAAGAAAACCGCCGGTTTGTCACTCAAAACTGGCGGTTCTTTTTTTTTGAAAACGCGACTTTCGTTGGCGTTTATTCTCCAAAAGGTTTTAATTTTGGGCAATAAAAATTAACATACCAATCCATGAGCGTATTAGTCAACAAGCAGTCAAAAGTTATTGTCCAGGGTTTTACAGGTAGTGAAGGCACTTTTCATGCAGGACAGATGATTGAATACGGTACAAATGTAGTCGGCGGTGTAACACCAGGAAAAGGCGGCTCCGAGCATCTGGGCCGGCCGGTTTTTAATACCGTTTCTGACGCTGTTAAACAAACAGGAGCCGATGTTTCGGTGATTTTCGTTCCGCCCGCTTTCGCGGCTGATGCCATCATGGAAGCCGCTCATGCCGGCATTGGTGTTATTGTTTGTATCACAGAAGGTATTCCTACATCAGACATGGTTCGTGTAAAGGAATACCTGAAAGGCCGTCAATCGAGACTTATCGGACCCAATTGCCCGGGAGTTATAACACCGGGAGAAGCTAAGGTTGGCATTATGCCAGGTTTTATTCACCGTAAAGGCAAGGTTGGAATAGTATCCCGTTCAGGAACATTAACCTATGAAGCTGTTGACCAGCTAACCAAAGCAGAACTAGGACAAACAACAGCTATCGGCATTGGCGGGGATCCAATTATTGGAACGACTACAAAGGATGCCGTAGAATTGCTTATGGGCGATCCTGAAACCAAGGGAATTGTTATGATTGGTGAAATTGGCGGCGGAATGGAAGCTGAAGCTGCCTACTGGATTAAGGAACACGGAACGAAGCCGGTTGTGGGCTTTATTGCCGGTGCAACTGCACCCAAAGGACGTACAATGGGCCATGCGGGAGCTATTATCGGAGGGAAAGATGATACAGCTGAAGCTAAAAAAGCAATTTTAAAGGAATGCGGAGTGCATGTGGTTGATTCTCCGGCAGATATTGGCCGTAAAATGCTTGAGCTCCTATCCTGATCGCTGTAAAGCCTAAAGAAAAATCGCTCAATACCTCCTTTTATTATTCCTGCTTCTTAGCCCGTGAAAAGGGCTTGTCGCGATCGAACAGATAGCGATAGGTAACATGGGTTTTGTGAATCTTACCCCCAATATTTTCCACAACTTTCATCATGGATGGGTTGAAATCACCAATCCAGTTCATTTCTAATTCCTTATATGGAAACCCTGGCGCAATAGCCACCTTACTGAAAGTCATCACCAAGGCACCATCAATTCCTTTTCCCTGATGTTCCGGAACAATTCCGAAAATTCTGCCGATAATTCGTGTGCAGCTTTTCCGGACTTTAAGGTAGTATAAAAGCCTTATCTTGTTCAGTAGATTCATTTTCCCGTTAAATTTCCTGATAATCTGATTTAAGTCCTGCATCATGATGAAAAAAGCAATCGGCTCGTTTTTATAGTAACCGAAATATACCAATCTGCGGTCCAGAATAGGTTTCATCATTTTCAATAGGCCGATGGCATGGACAATGGAAATTTTCTTGGTACCGGGAATTGATCCCCATGCTTTGTTGTATATCTCCATGAAGTCATGAGCATACTTGTCGATGTTCCGCCAGCTGATCATCGAAAAATGATAATCAGGATTTTGAAAAACCCTTTGGGCTTTTTCCATGATTATATCTTTAACACCTTCGATGCTGACTTCCCTTTTATAGGTGTATTGATTAAAGTAATTCTGAAAACCGTAGTTCTCAAAAAGTTCCTTGTAATAGGGATAATTGTATGGCATATTAAAAAGTGGCTCGTGATAACCATCAACCAAAACACCCCAGAAATTGTCCCGGTCGCCGAAGTTTACTGATCCATCCATCGCCTCCATCCCCCTTTCATAATGCCACTTTCTTGCTGCATCAAATAGTGTATTTGCAGCTTCCTGATTATTGATACAATCAAAAAAACCACAACCACCGGTCGGCTGGTCGTTGTTTCGTGCTGTGTCCGGATCAATAAAGGCGGCTATCCTACCAATGATTTTGTTATCAGAGTTAACCAGCAGCCATCGGATGGCTTCACCTCTGCGCAATCTCTTGTTTTTTTCAGCATCAAACAGCTTATTAACATCGTTGTCGAGTGGACGAACATAGTTTGGGTCACCCTTATAGAGCATTGAAGGAAAAGACAAAAAATCTCTTTTATCTGTTGCAGTGATTACTTCACGAAGTTGGTAACCCTTGATCATATCAGCATTTTTTTTTGCGAAAATAAGGGTTTTCACCATGACTACGTAAGTCAGGACAGGGCTTCTTTATAGGTTTTTAACGCTCTTTCCCTGGCCGTCTTGTGATCAACCATGGGCAAGGGGTAGGAGGGAGTGCCGAACTCAGGTATCCATTTATGCACATAAAGCAATTCAGGGTCAAACTTACGGGCTTGTTCAGCTGGATTAAAAACCCTGAAATAAGGCGCTGCATCACAGCCTGTGCCGGCAGCCCATTGCCAGTTTCCATTGTTTGAAGCTAACTCGTAATCGAGCAGTTTTTCGGCAAAATAAGCTTCGCCCCACCTCCAGTCAATCAAAAGATGTTTGGTCAGAAATCCGGCAGTTATCATCCTCACACGGTTATGCATAAACCCCGTTTGATTTAATTGCCTCATTCCGGCATCAACCATTGGAAAACCAGTCGTTCCTGTGCACCAAAGTTGAAACTCATGCGGGTCGTTGCGCCACAACAATTGTTTGTATCGAGGATTGAAATTGTTCGTCACCACATGAGGGAAATGATACAGGATTTGAATGAAAAACTCCCTCCAGATCAATTCATTTAAAAATATTTCGCTGTACTTCAGTGCTTCTGAAACCAGTTGGCGAATACTTATGATGCCAAATCTGAGGTAAACTCCCGAATAGGTAGTTGAACCCGGGAATGGCAAATTCCTAAGCTCATGATATTGTAGTAACGTTTGGCTGTCAATGCTCAGGACAGGTGCTTCAACCGAGGTCGGAACAAATCCTATTTGATCGAGCATCGGAAAATACTCGTTTGCAGACAGGAAATTGTGCATCAGATTTTCTGAAGCATAGGTTTCAATTTTCTTTCCCCGGAGCCGTTCTTTCCATCGGGCCGAAAAAGGAGTGTAAACTGTATAAGGGTATCCGTCTGACTTCAGAATCTCAGTTGGTTCGAAGATAACATGATCTGTGAAGCAGTTGAATTCTATACCTTTACTTTTTATAAAATCACGTATTTGAGCATCTCTCTCAATGCCGTAAGGTTCAAAATCATTGTTGACAAATACTCCTTTTACAGTGTATTCTTCTATCAGTTTTCCGAATATTTCAAGTGGTTTTCCATGCCGTACAAACAAACAACTGCCAAACTTCCTCAGCTTCACATCAATTTGCTTTAAACTATTGTAAATGAAACTTACACGGGAATCTTTCGGGTCATTAAGCTTATCTAAAATACCTGTATCGAAAATAAAAAGTGGCAGAATCTTTTGTCCGCTTCTCAATGCTTCAAAAAGGCCATGGTTATCATGCAACCTGAGGTCGCGCCTGAACCAGAATATTATTAGTTCGTTGTCCACGTTGAATAAACAGATAAGCAGCGCTAATGTTTCAAAGCGTTAATCCTTTAAAATCCAGGAATCCGAATATGAAGTTCCAAGGTTTTCCTTTGCGGCAATGGCTTCTTTAAGGCTATCGAAAACATTAAGAGCCACCCTGATTTTGTTGTCTTTGGTGACAACAACAGCTCTGTTAAAGCCGTTGTTTTTGAAGCGTAGAACGGCCTCCTGTGCATCAGCCATCGTATTGAAAACTCCGTAAATGATATAGTACCGTGCAACTTTACCACCTGTTGCATTCTTTTCAATTCGATCTGCAAAGGGTGCCCTGAATGAAGGCTCGTTCTGGCTGCAAACAGTGGGCTTACCATTGGGATCAGGGCGCTGTCCTAACCATAAACTCAGGTAGTTTTCGCCAATACCAATGCCCATTGCTGACCATTTTTTGTCGGAGTGGGTGCCTCTACCCAGCAAAAAATCAACAATTTCAGGAATTTTAAACCATAATGAAACTACACTGTCCGGTTTCAGGATGCTTTCTTCCATATACACGATTTCGTATCCTCTGAATGAATAGTTGGTAAGCTCTTTGGGTTTTTCCCAGGTACACTCTGGTTTGTGAAGATAACTGTTGTAGCAACAAGCCTTCCAAATTCCCTTGTTGGACCAACTTCCTGTGGTGCAAATGCATGTGTCGGGTCTGTTCAACTGAAGGTCGGCAACGTGTGTTTTTGCTACATAACTTAGTGAGGCTGAAAGTGGAATTTCGGAAAGCCGGTTTGCCTTGCGGAATTGATTAATGGTTGCAGCAAACTTTTCTTCAGCAACGGAAATACAAAAATTGTCCACTGTATGAACCTGTGGATATGCGAACGCAGGATGCAGTACCAAAAATAAAAACCAACATAATTTCCATTGAATTTTTGAAACAAAAATTAGTTCTTTGTTCTTCATCATTTACTGAGAATTGTGACAGGGTTCAATGAGCGCTTATGCATCTGCCTGAATACATTTATTTTATACTTATAGTCAGGTTCTTCAATTGCTTTCCCAAAAATAAGGATTCATACCGAGATATTCAGACCAAATGAAAAAATTGGGTGAATCTGAGGATTGATACTAGGCATGATCCCATTCGAAATCACTGATATCCTGTTTTATAATACGGTTTAACTCTTCATACAGCAAAGTAATAAATGGATGGGTTACATCGAACCTGACCTCGTCAATCTTGTTTATTGCTAATACTTTTGGTGAAGTGCCCGTTAAAAATGAAGCTTCGAAGCCATCTATTTGATCCAGTTTAATCTCATCTTTGATCAAACTTACACGGTGATCCGAACAGATACCTACAATCTTGTCTCTGGTAATGCCACCCAATACCTGATCATCCTTAGCTGTAAAAATCCGATTGTCCCGAATAAAGAACAAGTTGGATTTACTCCCCTCAGTTACGACCCCATCAGCTGCAAGCACTACTTCATATGCACCGCTATCATTAAGTTTTTGTTGAATAGCATTCTTGTAGGCACTATGCTGAATCTTTAGATTGGGTTGTTTTCTGCCCATTTTCATGCTGATCAACGGAACTCCTTCTTTGTACAGCTGATTTGATGGATAATTCACCGGAATAAACCAAGCTGCTGCTTTCAGCTGATTAACTGAATTACACGAATAAGCAATCAATTTGATGTTTCCTGAATCAGTGCGATTTGATTCGATCAGGTTTTTGAGCATGAAACGTATTTGTTTCTCACTTTCCCTGATGGACCATGCATTGTGAGCAAGGGTAGCAAAAAACCGTCTTAGGTGTTCCTTGAGAAACAAAGGTTTTCCATCTATCACACGAATTACTTCATAAATCAGATCTTCGTTTTCAAATCTGAAAGGATTAAAGTCACATGAGTGCACAAGCTGTTGATCGAGAATATAATAGCTGTTCAGGCAGGTCTCCATTAGGTAAAAGTTAGTAGAAGTTTATATAATTGCCTGAATCCATTTCTCAATGACATAAAACATTTTTACCAAGCGGTTAAATTCTGTTTTTAAGGTATGCCGCTATGAGATCAGCCGCCTTTTGCTCGTTTTCGTCTTCAACAAAAAGTTCACAGGCATCCTCGGGGCTTCCTGAAGCCCAGCCTGCAATAAGGCTCTCATTCATTGAGTTTCGCTTGAGCACTCCAATTCCGTATTCTTCAAGTATTTGCTCAATAAAATTCGCATCAATTTCTGAGCCGGTAAAAACCAGTTTAATTTCCTCTTTCATGGCAATTGACTTTTAAGTTCAAGGTATAAAGATAAGGAAAACATCAGGAAAAAACAAGCGTCTTAGGCTTTTGAACCTGAAGCATTGATTCTGATGATGGCAAAAACCATGACAATGGCTGATATCCATTGGATAATAGAGAATACACTGCCGTTGATCAGGTAATCAAACAATATGGCAGATACAGGAAACAGCAATTCACTTATTGTAGCCATGATGGCCTGAACCTTCCTGAGACCGTAGTAATAAAGGAATATGGCACCTGAACCGGTGGTTAAACATATAATCATTATGAAAAGCCAGTTAGTGCTTGTTGTTACCTGAATTTGACCAAAATCTCCAAAAAACAACATGAACAGAAACATCAGGAACGTAGTAAACCCATACCTGTAAAAGGTCGAGGTAACAAAATTATATGACCCCAGGATTTTTTTTGATAACACTGTTGAACTACCGAAGGCTAAAGCAGCTAATAATGCCAGCAATGAGGCATATACAGTGTTTTCACCTGTTGATATATCCGGCAGAGCAAAGCCAAAGGTCAGGAAATATCCACCGGCAATAGCCAACGCCGCATACCCTAAAAAGTTTTTTCTCAAACGCTCTCCTAACCAACTGGTAGCCAGTAGAATAGCAAAAATAGGTTGTAGTTTCTGTAATAAAACCACTATGGACAAATGATTAAAATTCAGCAGGAATAATGCCTTTACAATGGCAATTGTGCCAATGGCTCCTCCGCTCAGACTGATAAGCAGGAAAATAAAAAAATCGGACCGTGAGAAGGTTTTCAGGTATCTGTATTCCTTAAACAGAAACAGGTTCATGATCAGAAAAGGGATCAGGTGTAGCATAAATACAACGTAACCCACATCAAGGTTATATAACCTTGGCGTAAGCACAACGCCATCAAGCCCCCACATGATGGCTGCCAGACTAATTGCCACCGAACCCTTTATGCTGGCTGATTTTATTGATCCTGTCATTTAGGTAAATCTTCTGACAAATAAGGCGCAAATGTAATCAATAAGTAGTTGAAAAAGCACCTCATCGTAACCAGGAATATTGCATCAGTTCAAAAGTGTCGGTCATTTAATGAAATAATTAAGCTTACTAACGGATTGTCGTGAAAAACCATATTTTTGACCCTTTAACATGATTTTCAATGAACCTAAAGTTAGACAACCAATGGTTTTTGGTATGCGGTGCTGGCAGTGGCTTTGGCAGAGCCGTTGCCGAAAGACTTCTTGAAGAAGGTGCCGGAGTGATAGCCATTGCCCGTACAGCCTCGGTACTTAAAGAATTTGAAGAGGTTAATGTTCATAAAAACAGACTGATAACTTTTTGCGCAGACATTACAAAGCACGAGAGCCATGAACAACTTATGCCGGTTATTGAACGGGTATCTCTGGCTGGTATATTTGTAAATGCAGGAGGCCCCCCAGCCAAACCGGCACTCGAAACAACCATTGATGATTGGGATGAGGCATACAGATTACTCGTACGGTGGAAAATACAGCTTGTTATGAGGCTGCTGCCCCTGTTCAGAAAACAATCATACGGACGAATTGTATTTTTAGAAAGTGTTTCGGTAAAGCAACCTGTTGAAAACCTGGTGCTCAGCAACTCAATGAGGCTTGCAGTTATCGGATGGGCAAAAACACTTTCGCAGGAAATAGCCAGCGAACATATTCATCTCAATGTGTTGGCACCCGGCTATCACAATACCGCAGCAATGCAAAGGCTTTTTGCCAAAACTTCCGCTAACAAAGGTATAAGCAGTGAAGAGGCAAAGGAATTTTACGAAAAGAAAATACCTGTTGGCAGGCTCGGACAATCGGCTGAACTGTCAACCCTGGCTGTCTGGTTGTTGTCGCCCTTATCCGGATTCGTTACGGGCCAAACCATTAGCCATGATGGAGGCTCTGTATCTGGGTTATTTGGCTGATCTGATGCTACATCTTCGACAACAGGCCTGTTATGTCTTCATCAAGCGGGCTGGTTCGCGGGCTGAAAACTTTTACGAGCCGGCCATCTTCATCAATCAGGTATTTCTGAAAATTCCAACTTACGGATGAGTCTTCCACACCGTTTTTCTCTTTAGATGTAAGCCATTGATATAAAGGGTGCATATCATCGCCCTTTACCGAAATTTTCGACATCATCGGAAAAGTAACGCCGTAATTGACAGAGCAGAATTCTTTGATTTGCTCATTGCTTCCGGGTTCCTGGCCCATGAAGTTGTTTGCAGGAAACCCTACGACAACAAATTTATCACCACCATAACGCTGATATAATTCCTCAAGTTTCTCATATTGTGGTGTCAAACCACATTTGCTGGCTGTGTTCACCACAAGCACCTTTTTACCCTTGAACTGCGCTAATGGAAAATCTTTGCCATCAATATCTATAACGGTAAAATCATGGAAATTCTGCTGTGCACCCAGTATTCCGGCGAACAAAGTAAATGCGATCATCATAAGTTGTTTTTTCATAGGATGTATTTTTAAGAGTTAAACAATAATACTCAGAAAAGGTTTAAGTCACTTGCTGTTTATTCTGGTTGAAGTAGTTTTGATGGCGAGCGAGAATATTTAAGGAGAGATTAGTTTTCTTCTGATTGGTTTTTAATAACCATACTTTTCTTTCCATTTCTGCTTCATGTTTTGCCTCATCTCATGTTCCCGTGGATTGTTTCCGGGATCAAAAAATTGTTTGCCCGAAAGTGCATCAGGTAAAAACTCCTGAACCACAAAATTTCCATCAAAACCGTGTGCATATTGGTAGCTTTGACCATATCCCATGTCCTTCATGAGTTTGGTGGGTGCATTACGCAGATGCAGGGGAACAGGCAGATCACCTGAATTCCTCACTTCTTGCAGGGCACTTTCAATTGCCATATAGGAAGCATTGCTCTTAGGTGAACATGCCAGATATACAGCTGTTTGCGAGAGAATTATTCTCCCTTCTGGCCAACCGATCTTGTTTAACGCATCGAAACATGCATTAGCCAGCAGCAGAGCATTAGGATTTGCGTTTCCGATATCTTCAGCAGCCAGTATCAGCATTCTGCGCGCAATAAACAGGGGATCTTCACCAGACTCTACCATTCGGGCCAGATAATATACAGCGGCATTAGGATCGCTGCCACGTATGGATTTGATGAATGCAGAAATAATGTCGTAGTGCATCTCACCCGATTTATCGTAGCGTGCAAGGTTGTTTTGGATTACCTTCAGGCTGGTTTGGTTAGTAACAACTATTGTATCAGATGCCGGCGCATCCTGACTGCTGACATCTATAATGAGCTCGATGGCATTGAGTAGTTTTCGTGCGTCACCTCCGCTTATCCTCATTAATGCCGATGATTCCTGAATGTTAATTTTTCTGTCGTAAAGCTTTTCGAGCGTTGCAGTTGCTTTGGTAAGAAGTAATTCAAGGTCTTTTTCATGCAGCGGCTCCAATACATATACCTGACAACGGGAGAGTAGGGGAGCGATTACTTCAAAGGAGGGGTTTTCGGTAGTGGCCCCGATAAGGGTTACCAGCCCCTTTTCGACTGCTCCGAGGAGGGAATCCTGCTGTGATTTACTGAAGCGATGGATTTCGTCAATGAACAAAACCGGTGCCTGCGGAAGCATACGCGCCCGGTCAAAAACATCCCTGATGTCTTTTACCCCACTGCTTATTGCACTTAAGGTGAAGAATTGCCTCGAAAGACGCTTCGAAATGATTGAGGCAAGTGTTGTTTTGCCCACACCCGGTGGTCCCCATAGTATCATTGAAGGAATTTTACCCTGTTCTATGGATCTGCGAAGTGCTGCCTCTTTTCCTACAACGTGTTCCTGGCCGATGTAGTCTTCCAGATCATTTGGCCGAAGCCTTTCGGCCAGGGGAGTGTCAGGTGAAAATTGCCTCATAGGATGAAGTTTGTCCGGAAACAAAATTAATCCTATTTCCTGTAAGAAGTTATAATGAAATGCGACTTTACAGGGTTAAGCCATTCTGGCTGATGTGGCTCAGCAACAGGGGGAATTTCTCGAGGTTGAATGGCTTGCTCAGATAACTGTCAACTCCCGCTTCTTCACATTTTCTTTTGTCATCCATCATAGAGTTAGCGGTTAATGCCACAATATGTGCTCTTTTTCTGTTTTTTAACTTCTTCTCAATTTGCCTGATTTCCCTTGTTGCCTGGATTCCGTCCATAACCGGCATTTGTATGTCCATCAAAACAATATCGTAATGGTTCTTGCTGAATTTGTCAACGGCAATCTTCCCGTTTTCAGCCAGATCAACTTCGTAACCCAGGTTCTGAAGTGTTGCTTTAGAAACCTTTTGGTTTATCAGATTGTCTTCCACAACTAATACTCTTTGAAAAGTTTCGGAATTAAGTAAATCAGGTTCAGTGCCTTTCTGCAAAACAACCGTAAACCAGAACGACGAGCCACTTCCTTCAACACTGCTCAGCCCCATCTCACCATGCATGAGAGAAACAAGTTTTGAGGACACGGCCAAACCTAATCCGGCGCCACCGACTGTTCTTGTATAACTTTCATCACCCATCTGAAAAACATCCCAGATACGTTTTTGTTCTTTTTCTCCAATGCCTGTTCCTGTGTCTGTTACCGTAAACTTTACCTTAAACTCCGAAGCGTCTTCAGTGACCACGCTGCTTTGAACACGGATACTTCCCTTGTCGGTGAACTTAACTGCGTTTTGAAGAAGATTGTTCAAAATTTGCGCCAACCTCACAGGATCACCTTTAACATATTGGGGCAAGCTGGTTTCAAGCCGGGTTATAAACTGGATATCCTTTTCTGATGCTTTCTTTCTGAATACCTGAAACAATTCTGATAATTCCTGAAGGAGGTTAAAATTGATCTGCTGCAAGGCTAGTGAGCCGGATTCGAATTTGGAATAATCAAGTATATCATTAACAAGGGTAAACAGGTTGCGGGCCATCAGTTCAGTATCATTAACATATTCGCGCTGCTGCTCTTTGAGGCCTGTTTTTTTTATCAGGCTTATTAAACCAATCATTCCGTTGAGGGGCGTTCGCATCTCATGACTGATGTTTGCAAGAAAACCAGACCGAGTCCTGTTGGCTGATTCAGCTTTATCTTTTAATATGGTCATTTCCTTAAATGCAACCTCAAGATCATTTTTCTGCTGGTCAATGATGCTGTGTCGTTGCTGGAGCAGCCTCCTCAGACGTTTGTTTCGCCGCATTGAAGCAAACAGGAAAAAAAGTGCAAAACCAAACAGAATAATGCTTGCCAGAAAAAGAACCATATATATATTACCGCCAGCAATAACATCCCCAAAGTCTCCCAGATACATTCGTTCAACAAATAAAGCAGATGTGCCTTCTGCCCTAGCCATCATTGCCTGAAAATCAGGAAAGTTGATGTGGAAATCTGAGAACATAAATGCAACTGTTAATATCATGATTGCAGCTTGGCCGTAAACTTAAAGTAACCAAAAGTTTCTTTAAAGCAAAAAACAAGCCATATTCTTAGTCTTGCTAAACGATTAATTTACAATAACATAATGTAGAACATTCTGTTTGATCGTCCTGATTCTGGAAATAACCTTTTCAATTTTGGAAAAGAAGCAACCAATGCGACCCTTCTCCTTAATTATACTTTCCTGTATCCGGCCTGAAAAGCATGCTTTTCGACGAAAAAGCGAATTCCGGAGATTTGAATATTGATGTATTCGTAAGTAGAACAACAAACCTGAACCGATTCAATTTGATTTCATGCTGCCTGATTCCTCTCATGAGGTCGCGTTTTTCAAATTTACATTTAAGTATTTTATTATGAGCATTATAACTTATATCTACATCTTCTATTCCGAGTTCAGGAAGGGTTTTTCGGTTTAACTCACGTTTTTTTGAAATAAACTCTACCAAAAACCTGTCGGCTGAAAGTGATGTTTCGGAAGGCGACAACCCGATTTCAATTACGGCAGTTTCGTGCCGGGGATTATGTTCTGTAATTGTTATACGATATGTGTTATGCCATTGTTCGGAAACCTTGTACGAACGTGGCTGAGACAGGTACCATTTCCTAAAAAGTAAAGCTCCGCCAACTAATATGCTCATTATCAGTATAAGAATTGTTTCCTGATCCATAGTATGGTTAATTGTGTGCAAAAGTACCTAATAAAATTACTTCAGAAATTAAGCACAGAGGATTATCAAGGGCTTTGATAAGGCTCATATTGGTTATTTTTGCCGTCATCTAACACATAACAATACTATTGCCATGCAGAAGAAAACGATTACGGTATTTTCGCTAATAGCTTTACTATCAAATTTTTACTTACATTCCTATGCCTGCACAAATTATCTGGTAACCAAAGGTGCCTCGGTAGATGGCTCAACCATGATTACCTACGCGGCAGACTCGCATATCCGTTACGGTGAGTTGTATTTTAATGCAGCAGCACAATGGCCTGCAGGCAGCATGGTTACCATTTATGACCGAAGTACTGCCCGGCCTATAGGACAGATACCGCAGGTGCCCAACACGTATCAGACTGTAGGATTTATCAATGAATATCAGCTTGCTTTAGGCGAATCAACCTTTGGTGGGCGAAGCGAGTTGGTTGATACCACCGGAACAATGGATTATGCCTACCTGATGTTTTTAGCGCTACAACGTGCAAAAACGGCACGCGAAGCCATCAAAGTGATTGCTCAACTTGTCGAGGAACATGGCTATGCCAGTTCTGGTGAATCTTTTTCTATTGGTGACCCCAACGAGGTCTGGATCATGGAAATTATCGGGAAAGGCACTGATATGATGTTGGATAGAAGAACGAAAAAACTAATTAATACCCGCAAAGGTGCTGTTTGGGTAGCCCGGCGTATTCCTGATGGCTATATTTCGGCTCATGCCAACCATGCACGAATTACTACCTTTCCTTTGGCTGACGGTAAAATTTCCATAAGCGATAAACAGTGGGACAAGTTAAATAATCCAGAAGTCGAAGTTATCTATGCTCATGATGTGATTAGTTTTGCAAGAGACAGAAAGTATTTTACCGGCAAAGATGCTGACTTTAGTTTCAGTGATATTTATGCACCACTTGATTTTGGTGCAGTACGTTTTTGTGAGCTGCGCGTATGGAGTTTGTTCAACCGGTTTTGTGACGGAATGGATAGTTATTGGGCCTATGCTACAGGCGAAGACCTGAAATCCGGGCGCATGCCATTGTATGTGAAACCCACCCGCAAAATAAGCCCACAAGATTTGATGGAAGCCAAAAGGGATTATTTGCAAGGTACTGAACTGGATATGTCGCAAGATGTCGGGGCTGGTCCATTTGGTTTGCCTTACAGATGGAGGCCATTGACGTGGAAGCACGATAGCCTGGAGTATTTTCACGAAAGGGTTACTGTAACCCAGCAAACAGGTTTTTCATATATTGCCCAGATGCGTAATTGGTTGCCCGGACCTATTGGCGGGATAATCTGGTTCGGTGTCGATGATGCAGGATCCTCAGTCTATGTGCCGTTTTATTGCGGAATCAACACTGTTCCTAAGTCCTGGTCAGAAGGTTATGGCGATATCCTGACTTATGTCGATGATGCTGCTTTCTGGGTATTTAGCCGGGTAGCTCATTTTACCTATCTTTTCTATAACCGTGTAATGCCTGATGTAAAGAAAGTTCAACATGAACTTGAAGATACATTTCGGAACGAAATCCCTGCAATCGATAGCTCAGCCCTGAAGCTTTGGGAATCAAGCCATGAGGACGCCCGTGCTTATCTTACAGAATATTCTGCTCAGGCAGGGGAGTTGACCATAAACAGATGGAAAGAGCTTGGCAATTTTTTGCTGGTTAAATTCATGGACGGCAATGTAAAACAAGAGAAAGACGGCAGGTTCTTAAGAAATCCCTGGGGCTATCCGTTACCTCCCGCCCATCCGGGTTATCCGAAGGAATTTCTCGAACAAATCCCGGCTGAAACAGGCAATAGGTTTATCTACAGATAATCAATCATCCTGAATAAAAAAGAGGCTGCCCATGACAGGGCAGCCTCTTTTTTTTAGGCTTTACCGACCAATTAAGGGTTCGGAATTTGATAAATTAAGCTTTGGTTTCTGTAACCTGACAGATTCTTATACCAGTCGGGGAACAATACTCCTCCGCTTGTGGCCCATTCCGCAAATTTCAGGTGTGCCCATAAGATTTCCTGCTTTTCCTTTGGATAATCAAAACTTTCATAAATATTGATTGCCCAGGGCAGGTTGTTTGCGGTTAGATAATACTTTCCTGAAATTGGATCAGAATCATCTTCCCACATGCCAAACAGGGATAGATCAGCCAGATCCGTCGGTGGGTAATTTGGAAGGTGAACTTCGTGACCCCTTACTTTATTTACAATCAGGAATGGATTGAAATTGCTGATATCAAGCTGATTAATAGTATAGGTGTTAGGACTGAAAAGTATTGTAATGGTAAGCGTAACTGGGTTAACATAGGGTGCGTCTTGTTCAGTATTCACGCCAATTCCAACACCAGGATGTGGCATTAGTGCAAAAGCATTGTCATATACAATAATTGTAGGTTTGCTTTGATTTGCTTCCATCCCATTTACATCAAGGGTAATGAATCCCTCTGAAAGATTATAACCAAAAACAGCAAGGTCTGCTGGATCAATAGCTTCAGATAACTGGAATCCAAATCCGTTCTCGAAAGATGCGCCAAATGCCCTGATCGTAAACGTACCTGTTAGTTGTTCAACAAAGTTTTCAGTATTGGTTAAAATTTCAAACTGATAATCCAGTACCAGGTCATTGAAGTCATAGTCACCTTTGCCAGGCCACAGGTCTTCATAAGCAAGTGTGCCGGGACCAAGAGCAGGATAAACGTTTGAAACCCCTGCAAAAATATTAACTGTTATCAACGCGATATCACAAAGCCCATTTTGATCACAAATCTGATATTCTCCAGTAACAGTGCCTGTAAAACCATTAACAGGTGTAAACAGAACTTTCCAATTTACTGCATCCACAGTGAATACACCCTCTGTAGCTGGATTCGGCTGAACCCCTGTTAGCGTTAGTGTAGATGGTACTATTGGTGTACTGCCAGCAACATCATTTGCCAATACATTTATTAGCACAGGTGTGTTAACAGGTGTCATAGCATAATCATCATTTGCTGTCGGTCCTGTTGGAGGCCCTTCCACAACAACAGTTACAAGTGCCTGAGCACACAAGCTTGCCTGATCACAAACCTGATATTCAACGGTAGATGTTCCTGTGAAACCTACTGCAGGGGTGAAAGTTACCTGACCGGTTGTGTTGTTTACAGTAAACACTCCTTGAGCAGGGGGTGGTGTAGTCCCTGGAACTAAGGTAACTGATGAAGGAACAAGGGGAGTGCTACCTGGAGCATCATTTTCTAAAATATTTAGAGTGACAGGTGTATTAAAAGGAGTAGTTGCGTTGTCATTATTAGCAGTAGGTCCTCCTGGCGTACCAACAACAACAGTAATAAGCGCTTGTGCGCACAAATTATTCTCATCACATACACGATATTCCACTGTTGCTGTACCACTAAAAGTAATTGAAGGAGTAAACACTACTTCTCCATTTACAACAGTGAAAACACCTGTTGACACCGGGGGAATAGTTGCGGGAATAAAAGTAATTGATGATGGCACCAAAGGAGAATCACCCGGAGTGTCATTAGCTAATACAATAATCGTTACAGGTGTATTAAATGGCGTGCTCGCATAATCATTTTGAGCAGTTGGGCCTACCGGAGGTGATACGGTTATTATGGCTGAACTAATATTTACCCTTCCGCAATTATCTGTAACAGTTACAGTTATATTACAAGTAGTAGGGGTTAAGACATTAGGAGCGGTGAAGTTAGTTGAGGCAGAATTGGGTGCAGAAAAAGTTCCTCCGCTGCAACTACTAGTCCAAACATATGAATAAGGAGGATTTCCGCCGGAAGCTGTTACGTCTAATGATATTGTAGATCCGGAAACAATCGAAGCAGGTATGTTAGCGACAAGATCAACCTGCTTTTCCACACCAGCAAGCAAAATGAAATTGAAATAAGATCTCATGGCTGCAATATTTGCTACGGCAGTTCCATCGTGGTTATGGCCTCCCAAATACATTACCCAGCCATTGTTGGTGTTTCCATAAGCAGGTCCATAGGCTACAACTGATGCTTCGTTCGGGTTTGCATTGGTATGGGTTGGCTGGTAAACAGCGACACTTGTTGTTGGTCTCCAAGTGCTTGCGTTTTTATATGGCATATAAATT
>Ga0351833_1013_pt1 | contig 33434 bp, 31 predicted proteins | sample BONcelHFGM3001C5_FD_206751 | JGI IMG/M metagenome (GOLD analysis project Ga0351833, IMG submission 206751) | Enriched cells from coal bed in the Powder River Basin, Montana, United States - BONCAT cells FGM rep1 HSBNCT.FGM.300.1.C5 ...
GCTTCTTGTTGCCGATCACCATTTGGGCATCCTTGCCGCAGACGCTGAAATAGACCGGGATGTCGAGTCTGCCATTGTCGATGCGGCGCACCTCCTGGAGGATGTCCAGGTTCACTTCCTTGAGCCGCGCCTTGAAGCGGTTCACCGTCTCCATGGGGCTGCAGACCTTGTCCTGGTCGAGGGTATACTGTTTGAAGCAGTCGGCGGGGCGGATGGGGGTGTTGTTCATGGGTCTACCTGTATCTAAACTCGTAAAAACAAGACAATATGCTGAATCGACAGATGGAGATTATTCCCGACCCGGGGACGGTTGTCAAGGGCAGGATGTGCCACAATGTGGGATAATTTTCGCAGCTAGAAAACGAGAACCAGGAGCCAGACCAGCGCCACATTGGCCAGGGCGAGAAACACGGCGGCGGAGCCCATGTCCTTGGCTCGGCCGGACAGGGGATGGTGCTCGGTGCCGAACCGGTCCACCACCGCCTCGATGGCGCTGTTGAGGATCTCGACGATCAGCACCAGAAAAAGCGAGCCCACAAGCAACGCTTTTGCCACGCCGGTTTCCCCCAGCCAGAGTCCGAGGGGCGCCAGGATAAGGCAGAGGCCAAGCTCCTGCTGGAAGGCTTTCTCGTGCTTCATGGTAGCCTTCAAACCCGCCATGGACCAGCCAAAGGCGTTGATGATCCGGGTGAACCCCGCGCCGCTATGTTTGTCCATGGTGCTCTCCTCGGGGATTGCAGGCAAAGGCAAGGGTTGGCGGCTCGAAGAGAGGTTCTCTTGCAGCCTGCCGCAAAAACTGTCACAATATAGCAGGGATATTGAAAAAGTCCATCCCCGGCTTTTTCGTTTCCGTATAACCTGGAGAAAGATCATTAAGGAGCAAGGGCATGGCGGATTTTGAGATTTTCAAGGAAGTGCGGGATTTTTACCGGATCATCCCTCTACAGTTGCTGCGCCGCACCCCGGGGGTGGTTTTCGACAACGTGCCCATGGGGTGTTTGCCCCGGATCGACGCCATCGACCGGGTGCTGCACGAAAAGAACGCGGTTTCCCCCGGGCCGGTGGGTGAGGTGGCCCGCCCCTGGTACATGCATCCCCATCAGGACGACAACCTCATCGTCCTCTACGGCACGCGGCAGGTGGACATCTACCTGGAGGCGCACGGTATGGAGAGCTTCACCGTCACTCCCAGCCAGATCCTCCAAGGCGGCAAGGTGCTGCTCGATCAGCCCGCCATGCTGGTCTGGCCGAGGTATGTGTTCCACCGCATCGTCAGCGGCCCGGAAGGCTCGGCTTCGCTCAATTTCGCCGTGCATTACGAGGGGCTCGACATGCGGACCAACTTCAATATTTATGATCTGGATACACCAAGCGGCGCGTATCGGATGATCCGGGAAGGGTTCCGGGATCAGGGGAAATAGTCCGGCTCGGACCATAACAAGGAGAGCATCATGGCAACGCCAACAGTGGATCAGGATCTGTGCATCGGGTGCGGGGTGTGCGTGGAATTGTGCCCGGCGGTTTTTGAATTGCGGGATGATAAATCGTGGGTGATCGGGCCGGACCAATGCCATACCTGCGATTGCGAAGAGGCCGCCTCCTCCTGCCCGGTCAGCGCCATTGAAATCCGCTAGCGCCTGGTAGTCCGCCTTTCGGCGCTATTTTCACGCACGCATTTTTTCCGCGCCTTATGCGGGGATGCAGGGCCAGGCGATATTTTCCCACCAGTTTTCTTTTTCCTTCCAGTACTCCAGGGTCTGGATCGCCCCGTTGATCACCGAGTGCATCGGGTCCGGAGCGATCAGCACCTCAAGGCCGGTGTGCGCCCCGATCAGGCTGTCCATCCCCAGGATGCAACTGCCGCCCCCGGTGAGACAGATGCCGGATTCCACGACTTCGCAGGAGATGTTTTCCGGAAGTTTCTTGATCCCTGTTTCGATCATCTTGAGGATTTTTGCCAGCACCGGCGCCATGGCGTCGAGGATCTCCCGGTTGTGCACCGCGATGCTCACCTCCCGGCGGCGGATGATGTCCATCCCCAGTACCGGGATATCCCGGCCGGTCAACTCATTGCCTTGCTGCAAGGCGGCAATCTCGTGGGTCAACCGTTCCGTCTCCGCGTGGGCGGGGCAGACCTTGTGCCGGGAGATGATCGCGGTGCGTATCGCTTTCTGCAGGTCGCTGCAGGCCGTGCGTGTCGCGGTGGCGAAAACCAGCCGCCCGTCGCGGATCACGGCCATGTCGGTGACGCCTTCGCCGATGTCGATGAGCATCTGGGCGGAGGGGAGAGTCACGTCGATGCCCGCGCCGATGGCGGCGGCCCAGACCTCAGGAATAATGGCCACTTGAGCGGCGCCTGCTTCCAGGATCGCCTTGGAGAGCAGTTTCCGTTCAAACTCCGTGGTGTCGGTGGGGGCGCAGGTCAGGGAGACCGGGTGCCGCAGGCCGGTGCGCGTGCGTTTCAGCAGGGGTTTCAGCAGGGAAACGGCATTGTGGATATCGACAATCACCCCGCCGCGCAACGGGGAGGAGGTGAACTGGGTGTTGAGGTAGGAGAAGTAGTCGTCCGGAGCTTGAACTTCCTGATCCTGGCGGATGTGCTGGACCAGGGAGGGCTCTTCGCGGAAGTCTTCTCCCTGGCCGGCGTAGACTCTGGTGTTGGCTGTGCCGAGATCAATGGCGATGCTGGGTTGGGTAAGTATTTGCCGAAAGCATGAGAGCATGGCGTCAGGTCCTGGAATGGTTGGGGTAGGCAAACTGTGCCGTCAGCATACAGACTCTTTTTTAAAAAGGCAAGTTGTTGTTTTTGCAGTGGAATCAATCTGTGGATTGGGGGCGGGCCTCAAGCTCCTCTTCCAGGCCCGGCAGCTCGATGGTTATATCCCGCAGGGCATGGCTTTGGCAGGAAAGCCGCCAGCCCGCAGCGATCAGCGCTTCCCCGAGGCGAACCTTTTCGGCGGGACGCACCGGGCTGAGGTGGGATGCGTTCTCAAGCACCCGGAACCGGCAGCGGCCGCAGGCAGCCTTGCCGCCGCAGAGGGTCTGGATGGGGATGTTCTGCATCAGGTAGTTGTTGAGCAGGCTGAAGGCGGGGTTGACCGTTATGGTGAGCGAGCGGTTGGCGATGCACACCGTGGGCTGGTTCGGCATGGCGGGTCTCCGCAAAAAAAAATTTTAGAAGGTGTCAGTTGCCGGTTGCATTGCAGCGGTGCGCAGGGTGAGGACGGCGATTTCGCCGGGGCAGTTGAAGCGCAGCGGCGCGCCGGAAGCGCCGACTCCCCGGCTGGTGAAACCCTGCATCCCCTGGTATTGCCAGCGTCCTCTAGCGGTGAAGCGCGGAGCGCTGCTGTTGGTATAGATGGGCGTGCCCGAGCACAGGCAGATTTGGCCGCCGTGGGTATGGCCGCAGAGATAGAGGGCTGCCTGGTGCCGGGCCGCTTCCTGATACGCTTCGGGCGAGTGCGCGAGCAGGATGCTGAAACCGTTGGGCGGCACCGCGCTGAACGCCTTGGCCGGATCATGGGTCTTGTAGTAGTTGGGGTCGTCGATGCCGACCAGCCAGAGGTTTTCGCCGTTTTTTTCGATCATGGTCGCGTCGTTGACCAGCATTAGCATCCCCGCTTCCTCGAAATCAGGAACCATCTCGATGCAGTCGTGGTTGCCCAGCACCCCGAAGGTCCCGTGCTTCGTTGTGATATGGGGCAGCAGGCGGCGCAGCTCCCTGAGGCTCGGGGCGATGGGGCCGTAGGTTTCCATCCGGATGTCGCCGCCGATCAGGCAGAGGTCGAAGCTCCGCTCTCCGATTGTGGCGAGGGCCTGATCGACCAATCCCGGCAAGCCGTCGAGATGCAGGTCGGTGAGCAGCAGGATGGTAAAGCCGTCAAAGGGGTGTGGTAGGCGGGGGCAGGGGATTTCGTGTTCGGTCAGCTCCAGTTGCAGGGCATTGGCAAGCCCCTGCCTGTAGAACCCCAGAAGACGGAAAACGGTGGACACGACAACCCGGTTGTAGATTAGGGACGAAAGATTGAACAAGACATGCCAGCGCGCCAGGGGTTGGTGGCAGGAGCGCCATTCGCGCAGCCGCACCGTGGAGCGGACAAAACGCGGATAGTTTTCCATGGGGGGCTTGAAGAGGACATACTTCCAGAACCGGGCTCCGGCATGGGCCACCGGCACGAAGATGACCAGGGCCAGGAGCGGCGACCAGAGGGGGGCCTGCATCCGGCCGGCCAGATAGAGGGCGGGCAGCAGCGCCTCGAAAATCTGGTCCAGCCCGAAGACCGATTCGCCGCTGGCTAGGTGCAAACGCCGCTTGATAAAGCTTGAAAGGAGATCGCCTGCCATGAGCAGGGCTCCGGCCGCCATGGCCGTCTGCCAGGAAACCCCCAGCAGCGGAAAGGCCAGGGTGGAGCCGATGAGGCTGGCCAGGATGCCCCGGATGGTTTTGTGGGGGCCGAAGAGCGGCCTGCCGTCGAACCAGGTGGTTCCGTGGTCCAAGGGCTTGGCCAGCCGGTCGCCCAGGGCCAGGCTGGCCAGGGGCGGCAGCAGGTTGCCCCAGAAGAGGAAGCAGAGGATCTTGAGGGCGGCGGTCATTGTGGTTCAGCGCAGGGGCGGGTTGAAGTAGCCGAAGCGCAGCCTGGGAAAGCGTTGTTTCAGTTGCTTGAGCCAGGTGCGGATGCCCATGGGCGGGCCGCCTTCCTTGAATTGCAGGGCCTCGAAATACCAGTCCGGGTCCATGTTGAGGTTGCGGAGCTGGAGGAAATCGGGCTGGTATTCGCCGATCAGTTCGCAGAGGGCGGCAAACTCCGCAGGGTCGTCGGTGAAGCCGGGCAGGATGAAGTAATTGAGCGAAACAAAGCGGCCATGCTGCTTCATGACCCGGATCGACTGCTTGACTGAATCCAGGTTGAACCCCTTGGGCCGGTAATAGCGCTGGTGGTAAACGCTTTGCGCGCTGTTCATGCTGACCCGCAGGCTGTCGAGGCCCGCATGGGCCAGACGGTCCACACCCTGGGGCAGTCCGGCGTTGCTGTTGAGGTTGATGGTGCCCTGGCCGGTTTCCTTGCGGATCAGGAGGATGGCGGCCTCGATGGTGTCGGCCTGGAGCAGGGGCTCGCCCTCGCAGCCCTGGCCGAAGCTCGCCACCCCGCCCTTGACCGACTTGAGATGCGGCACCGCGATCTCGGCGATCTCCTTGGGGGTGGGGACGAAATTGATCCGGTCCTGGGTGGACGGGCAGCAGCCCGAAGGCTGGAGCGAGATGCAGCCCAGGCATTGGGCGTTGCACACCGGCGAACAGGGCAGGGGCGCCTCGAACTGGCGGAGAAAATAATTGATCGCGGCCGGACAGCGGTAGGTGAGGCAGCACTTGCCCAGGTGCTGGATAAGCCGGTTCTGCTCATGCTGCCTCAGCCACTGCTCGGTGCGGCGGGCAAGTTTTTCCGGCTGGAAGCGGTTCATCTCCTGGCGTTTGTCCGGGTCGCTGCGGAATGCGCTGACCCAGAACCGGCCGTCGAGCCAGCCCACCGCAGTGTAAGCAAAAAGCGGCAGGTGGGGCAGATCTGGGTTTGGCTTTTCAAATCCGGCCCAGTGGATGGCGGTGTGGGCCGGGGACATGAAGGCGGCCACCGCCTGGAGTCCGGCGTTGGGGTCCAGGGGGTTTTCCGCCACCAGCAGCGGCTCGCCGGTTTCCGGATCGATGCCCACCGGCAAGCGGCCCGGCAGGACAAAGACATCGCTGCCCTCGGGCAGGGGAATGAGGTCTTCGAGCCCGGGCCGGGAAAAATGGCTGCCGCTGCGGCCCGCCATGTCGAGCTCGGGATAATCCGTGATCTCGCCTGCTGCGTTGGCAAAGACCAGGCTGGGGATTTTGTCGGGGTGTTTGGGGATGTTGTTCACGGAGGGTTTACCTGGCAGACGGCAATAATGACCTTCCCTTTGTTGGAGAAACTGTTGGTAGACATGGGAATTCTCCTGTTTTCATGCGGGGAGGGTGCCGGTAAGAAATGAGTATGATTGTAGTATGGCAAAAGAGGGGGATTGTCAATACGTGTATGGCTTCAGTTCAAGGTTTGAGAAATCAAGGCGTTGTCGGAGTTTGATCTTTTGGGCGGCTTCCCAGCGTTTTCGCATAGAGGTTTTGGGCCAATTCCTGGTGTTCTTTGGTCTCTTTGGCGAGAAATTTCATGGTGCTGCTCGCCTTTTCCGTCAGCCCTTCGAAATGGGAAAAAACATTTTTTTCGATCAGGCATCGCTCCAGATCAATGGTGCAGACCAAGGCCTGGCGGGCGTCAAAGCCATCTGTTTCCGCACGTTTGATTTTTTCCTCAAGGCTTTGCACAAAGGTTTCCAGGGTATAGGTTTTGATGCGCCCCTCGCTGAAGAGCACCACGTTTTTTTCGCTGGCGGCCCGGAGCTGTTCGAGCCAGCCGGCGTGTTTTTCCTCTTCCCAGGCGAGCTTTTTCCACAACTCTTCATACACGGGAAACTTTATGGCAAAGGTCTGGTAGAGCTTGGCCAGCAGGGTTTCCTGCTTCAGCATCAGGGCGATGATTTTTTCCTGGTACGGTTTGAGTTGGGGGGCTGTGGTCATTTTTTTCTCTGGCGGTTAGCGGTTATTGGTTTAGCAGATATTGTCGATGCCGACCTTGTCGAGGCCTTCGAGCAGTTCGATCAAGCGATAGATGTGCGGCGGGTTGGCCACTAGGCTTCCATGCTGGGGGGCGATCAGGGCAAGGTCCAGACTCTTGATGGTGCGCATGGCGTTGGCCAGGGCCTTGCCATTGGGCATCACATGCCGGTGAAAGGCGATGATGTCCGCCATGGCGCAATAAGTTCTGCCATTGGGGCAGCGGCTAAATTCGCGGCAGTCGAAACAGTCGTCGGTGAGATCGAGGTAGAGATCCCATTTGTTGGAGAAGCTCCCGAAGAGATCGCTGGTAAAGAGGGTTTTAGTTTGTTCGTCATAGGTCACGAAGCTGCCGCCGGTATGGCAGTATGGGGTGTCAATGAAACGCAACCTGCGCTCGCCAAGCGCCAGGGCATTGCCCTTTTCCTTGATTGAGGTGATATGGTGATGGTGTTCCGGGCCGGTATAGTAGCGGATAAAGATGTTGTTGGCCGGATGGGAGAGCACGCTCAGGCCGGGATTCTCGCAGGCATCGATGAAATGGGGGATGGAGCCGCAAAGATCCGGATCGTAGTGCTGGTAGATCAGGTGGCTGATCGTGCTGGGGTCCAGGCCGGTTTGGAGGATCTTGGTCATCACCACCGCGAAATCCGGGCGGCTGCCGCCGTCGATCACCACGGCCTGTCCATCCCCGATTACAAGATAGGGGTTGCAGTGCAGGTTGCTCTCTTCTTCGAAGAATCCCACCCAGAATATTCCCTCGGCGATTTGGATAGGCCGGTCATACTGGCGCTCTTGTTCCATGCTTCGCATCCTCTGTTTCTTGGTGCCGCTTAGTCGTGACAAAGTAGGCCTTCATCGCGCCCTTGTTTTTAAGGGGCACCTCTCCCCGGTCTTCGCAGATGAAGTCGGGGGGCAACTGCCGTCTGGTTTCCGCCGAGATATTAACCCGTCCCACCTCTCCTGCCGACTCAAATCGCGAGGCGATGTTGACGGTGTCGCCAAACACATCGAACTGCATGCGATCCTGCCCCACCACGCCGGCGGTGACCGTGCCGCTGTGGATGCCGATTCGGCATTGGAAATAGCGCTCTTTTTCCAGGCCAAATCTGTTGTGGTTAAAACCAGCCAAGGCATCCACCATCTGCAGGGCGGCCTGAACCGCCTGCTGGGCATGCTCCTGGTAGGCCAAGGGAGCGCCGAACACGGCCATGTAGGCATCGCCGATGGTTTTGATCTTGGTCCCCTGGTACTCCCGCACCACCCGGTCAAACGCGCGAAAGATCGCATCGATGATTTCGACCAGCTCTCCAGAGGAAAGTCTTTCCGCCAGGCGGGTAAAGCCGCCGACATCGCTGAAGAGAATGGTGCAGTCGTAGGTGCGTGGCGTGAACGTGCCCAGATACTTGATCTCTTCGGCAACCACAGGGGGGAGGGTGTTCTTCAGCAGTTCGTCAACCCGCTGTTCCAGGGCGACGAATTTCTTCACCATGGAGGAGAGCAGCTCCTGGTGGATATCCTGGTCCTTGAGGCGGGAGATGGTTTCCAAATGGGCGCGGAGCAAGGGCCAGTGCCCGGATTCACCTTGGGCGGCCAGGGAAAAAAGTTGCGAGGGAATCTTGTCCATTGTGTTGCTCGTTTGCCTTGTGGAAATATACGGCATGAACCGCAGTCATCTGGACCTTGAGAGGATACAATCATGTTGGCAGAGAGGCCGAGGGGTGTCCAGAGAATTTTTTCCAATGGACAGGTGTGCCGCAACCGTACGATAATCAGGCAAAAACCTATTGAGTTTCTGCGATAATTGTGTATTTTGTCCCTCTTGATTTCAGCAATAATCTCCGAGGAGGATATCAGATGCAGCAGACAGCGGAAGTAAAGGCCTGGAGTATCGACAGGGCCCGGGAGCTGTATGGTATTGCCCGTTGGGGATTGCGCTATTTTGATATCAACGGCCGCGGTCAGGTGACCGTTGCGCCGCTCAAGGAGCAGGGCGGCTCCGTGGCCATCGTGGACGTGATCAAGGAGGCGGTGGAGCAGGGCCTCCATTTCCCCATGCTCATCCGCTTTCATGACCTGCTGCGCAACCGGGTGGAGCGGATCAACAAGGCCTTCAACGACGCCATCGTCGAGCTGGAATACAAGTCCGTCTACCGCGGCGTCTATCCCATCAAGGTCAACCAGTTGCGCGAGGTGGTCGAGGAGATCATCGACGCGGGCAAGCCCTTCCATCATGGCCTTGAGGTCGGCTCCAAGCCGGAGCTCTACGCGGCCCTGGCCTTCCATGAAGACCGGGAAAGCCTGATCATCTGCAACGGCTACAAGGATGCCCTCTATATCAAGACCGCGCTCCTGGGCCGCAAGCTGGGCAAGAAGATCATCCTGGTGGTGGAAAAGGTCGAGGAAGTCACCAATATCATCCGCTATGCCAAGGAATTGAAAGTGACGCCGATAATCGGCCTCAGGGTCCGGCTGATGAGCGGCGGCAAGGGAAAGTGGGAAAAATCCACCGGCGAGGACGCCAAGTTCGGCCTCTCCACCCAGGAGATTCTCCAGGTTTCCGAGCTGCTCAAGGAAGCCGACCTGGCCGACTGCCTCAAGCTCGTCCATTTTCACAGCGGCTCCCAGATCCCGGACATCCTGACCATCAAGAAGGCGGTGCGGGAAGGGGCCATGTTCTATGCCAAGCTCCGGCAGATCGGCCATGCCCTGGAGTATATCGACGTGGGCGGCGGCTTGGGGGTGGACTACGACGGCAGCCGCACCACCTTCCATTCCTCCATCAACTATTCCCTGAACGAATACGCCCGCGACATCGTCTACAACATCATGGATGTCTGCGATTCCCAGGGGGTCGAACACCCGGTGATCATCAGCGAGTCGGGGCGGGCCGTGGTGGCGCATCATTCCGTGCTGGTGGTGGAAACCTTCGGCGACATCAAGAAGATGGAGCATGTCAAGGATCCTGCCAAACCGGGGATCAGTCATAAACTGGTGGACGAGGCCTGGTACAACTACACCCACGTCAACCCCAGCAACCCGCTGGAGGCGTACCACGACGCCCTGCACAACAAGGAGGAGACCCAGGTCCATTTCGAGCTGGGCCTCATCGGCCTTGCGGTCAAGGCGGAGGTGGAGAAACTCTTTTGGCTCACCGGCGCAAGGGTGCTGGAGCATTTCAAGGATGCCGAGTACAAGCCCGACGATATCGTCGAGCTGGAAAGCAAGTTTTCTGACCAGTATCTCTGCAACTTCAGCGTGTTTCAGTCCCTGCTCGACCATTGGGGCTACGGGCAGCTCTTCCCGATCATGCCCCTGCATCGGCTGAACGAGGAGCCCCAGCGGCGGGGAACCCTGGCCGACATCACCTGCGATTCCGACGGCAAGGTCTCCAAGTTCATCAACCTCTACGAGGAAGGGGTGGACACCTTGCCGCTCCATGACCTCAACGGCAAGCCCTATTATCTCGGGGTATTCCTGACCGGCGCCTACCAGGACATCATGGGCGATCTGCACAATCTCTTCGGCCGGGTAAACGAGGCCCATGTCTTTTTGGATGAGGATGAGGACTCCGGGTATTACATCGAGGAGACCATCGAGGGCACCACCATGGAAAAGGTGCTGGCCCTGGTCCAGTACACCGGCACCGATCTGAAGCGGAAGATGAAGAGTCAGGTGGACAGCGCCATCAAGGAAGACAGGCTGCGGCCCAATGAGGCCATGCGGCTTTTGGGCGAGTATGAGAAGGGGCTGAAGGGATACACCTACCTGGACCTCAAGAAGGTCAGGAAGAAGGGGTAAGGAAAGGAGAAAGGTTAAAGGTGAAAGGATAAAGGGCAGGGCGCGGGGATGGGGAGCAAAGGCGGTTTTTTGGTCTTGTGTCTGTAAACCTTTTGCCTTTCACCTTGAGCCTTTCTCCTGTCTTTTTAATCTTTGGGGCGGAGAACCTTCAGCACGGATTCAACGACCTGGTAGATCTCAAGGTCGTCGCCATAGACGTCCTGCACCTTGTCGTTTTCCACCAGATCCTCGCAGATGTATTGGGTCACATAGAGGCTGAGGAAGTTGGGGTCCACCACCAACTGCCGCAGCGGGGCGATCTTGTACAGCATGTCGAACTCTTCCATGTTGGAGAGCTTTTCAAACAGCTCGTTGAATAGCTTCCGGATCGCGGTCTCGTCGGTGATCTCAAGGATTTTTTTGTCCAGCAGCCGCTGCACCATCTTGGTGGCCAGCTCGTCGGCGTTCTTGTAGAGCATCTGCATCATGTAGCGCCGCTCGCGTTCGCGTTTGCGGTCGATCGCTCCACCTGCCGTGTCGTTGTGAGGTCTGCTGTGGCTGCCCATTTCTCTATTCTCCCGCGCCTGTCCCGATATAGTATTGAATGAATTGTAGTTAAATAACGGAAAATTCCATAAAGGGAAAGGGGAAAGATAAGAGAATTCTTGCATTCGGGCAAAAATGTTTTATGAAACAGCGGGGATATGATTGTTCTTTTCAGCGCCGGCCGCTGATTTTTACCGCAACATTGAGGTGAGAGATGACACAGACCATTGCGGCAACGCGTTTGACCATTTTGCTGCCCGCGGGCCGTTTGCCCCTGGCGCTCATGGCCAAGGCCCACGAGCTGGCCGAAAAATACCAGTTGGAAATCTACCTGAGCACCATGCAGAACCTGCGGCTCATGGGCATCCGGGAAGAGGATCTCCCGGTGATCCGTGGGGAATTGGCCGCGCTGGGCGCTCAGTTCAAGGGGCCGGGCAGGTTCCCGGTTCCCCGGGTCTGCATCGGGGTCCGCGACTGCTCCATGGGCGTCGGCGACCCGGAGCGCATCTCCGCCCTGATCCTTGCGAAATTCAAGGATCGGGAGAAAACCAAGCAAAAGTTCAAGATCGCCATCTCCGGATGCACCCTTGGGTGTCCGGGGGTGCTGACCACGGACATCGGCATCATGGCCACCCGCAAGGGCTTTGACCTCTATGTGGGCGGCAAGGGCGGTCCCAACCCCAAGGTTGGCCGCAGGGTCCTGCGGGATCTGGACGAACAGGGGGTGGTGGCTGCAGTGGCGGAGCTGGTGGAGTTTCACGATGCCCATACCGAGACCAAGCAGCGGATGGTGAAGCTTATCGATCATCCGGAGTTTCCGTATAAAGCTGAGTTGAGCAGCTTGCCTGCTCAAACGAAACTTATACCCGAAGGGTGAAAAGCTGAGTTGAGCAGCTTGCCTGCTCAAACGAAACTTATGCCCGAAGGGTGCAAAGAGGCGGTGTAGATTTCGCTCCGGGAATTTCGGGGAAGGTGGAGAAAGCTTTTTCGCTGTTTCTCTTTCTTCTTTTGCGTGCCCAAAAGAAGAAACAAGAAAAAGGCACCCCAGCCAGTCCTGGCCCTTTGGGCTTCCCTTACTTCTCGCCGAGGGCGGGACGCGGAAAAACTCGGGCTTCGCCCTCAAACAGTTCCCGCGTCTTTTCCGCCCCCGTCTGCGAGGCGCGGCAGGACAAATGGGGAAAACTCCCATTGGCACGCAGCCGAGCACCGGAAAAGCTGCCGAAAAGGGAGGTTGCACTGTTTGAGCGCAGCGAGTTTGCAACATCCCGGCAGCTTTGAGGAGCACAGGGAATCCCGCCTTCGGCGGGACAAGTGCCCTGGGTGCCCTTTCTTTGGTTCGTTTCTTTGGGCAAGCAAAGAAATGAACATACTAATTTCATGCTCTATTCCACGGCATTCCGGAGGAGCCATTTTCAAGCAGCCACAAAAGGGGTGTTACTCGGCATGATAGGTAGCCCGATGGTGCAGCCAGAAATCCTCTTTGCCGCAGGCGTGCTGTTTTTCGCCTATTTCATCCGCGGCATCGCCGGGTTCGGTTCGGCGCTGATTTCCGTGCCGTTGCTGGCTCTTTTTTTCCCTGTTTCCCAGGTGGTGCCCCTGATCGGTCTGCTGGACTGGCTGGCCTCGGTCAGCCAGGGGCTGCCCAACCGGCGGCTCATCCGCTGGCCCGATCTGCTGCCGCTTTTGCCCTTCACCGTGCTGGGCGTTGCCACCGGCCTCTACCTGCACACCGTTTTGGCGCCGGCCAGTCTGCTGCTCGCGCTCTCCATTTTCATCATGCTCTATGCGGTTTATGCCCTGCTGCCGTTTCCGCCCCTGCACGGAGACCGCTGGCTGGCCGGGCCCGCCGGTTTGCTGGGAGGCGCGGTGGGGGCGCTTTTCGGCACTGGGGGGCCGTTTTATGTGATCTATCTGACCTTGCGGCAGCTCGATAAAACGGAATTTCGCACCACCATCGCCACGGTATTCGTGATCGACGGGCTGTGCCGCATCGTGGGGTTCTCCCTGAGCGGTTTTTATACCCTGCGGATTATGGCATTTTTCGTGGGGATTATGCCCCTTGCCGCCCTGGCCCTCTGGCTGGGCGGCAAGGTGCATGTGCGGATCAGCCATGCGGCCTTTGTCCGGCTGGTAAGCATGATTCTGCTGGGCAGCGGGATTGCCCTGTTGCTGAAGGCGTTGAAGGGGTAGCCGGGAGTCCGGCGGCAAACACAGAGGGAGTTGTTGAATGAACACGCTCGCACAGTTGAAAAAATATTCCGCCGAACTGGTTGACCTGCACCATACCCTGGCCCTCATGCAGTGGGACCAGGAGGTGCGCATGCCCCGCCGGGCAGCGGAAGGGCGGGCCGGGCAGTTTGCCACCCTGAGCGCCTTGGTGCATCGGCGGGAGGTCTCCCCGGAGCTTGGCGCCCTGCTGGCGGAGGCCGAAGCGCGCAAAGAAACGCTTTCCGTGGAGGAGTGCGCCCTGCTGCGGGTCATGCGGCGGAGCTACGACCAGAACACCAAGCTGCCCGAGGAGTTTGTCGCCGGGTTTTCCCGCCTTACCTCCCAGGCCCAGATGGCCTGGCTTGAAGCGCGGGAGCAAACCGATTTCGCCATTTTTCAACCCCTGCTGGAACGGCTGGTGGCCATGGTCCGGCAACAGGCCGAATACCTGGGCTATGAGGCCCATCCCTATGACGCGCTCCTCGACCTGTACGAGGAAGGGCTCACCACCGCCCGGGTGGAAGGGATGTTCGGCGAGCTGCAAGCGCCCCTGGTTGCCATGGTCAAAAGATTCTCCGGCCGCCTTCCCCCCTTGTTCTTCAACGAGCCTTTTTCCCTCTCCGGGCAGGAGCATTTTGCCGAGCACCTCCTGGTGGCCATGGGCTTTGATTTTTCCCGGGGCTGCCTGGCCCGTTCACCCCATCCCTTCACCACCACCCTGGGGCACCACGACCGGCGCATCACCAACCGGTACGCTCCCAAGAGCCTGGACTTCATCTTCGGCGCCTTGCACGAAGGCGGCCACGCCCTGTACGAGCAGGGCATTGACGAGCGGCTGGCCCACAGCCAGCTTGATGACGGGGTTTCCCTGGGCATCCACGAGTCGCAGTCCCGTTTCTGGGAGAATGTCGTGGGCCGCGGGCTGCCGTTCTGGCAGCGATTTTTTCCGGAGCTGCAACAGGCGTTTCCGCCCCAGTTTGCCCACCTTGGGCTCGATGATTTTGTCCGGGGCATAAACGCGGTGATTCCCGGGTTGATCCGGGTGGATGCCGACGAGTTGACCTACAACCTCCATGTCCTGATCCGGTTCGAGATTGAAAAGGGGCTGATCGAGGGGAGCCTGGAGGTTGCCTCGTTGCCCCGGGTCTGGCGGGAGAAATACCGGCAATACCTCGGGGTGGAGGTCGAATCCGACGCCGACGGGGTCTTGCAGGACATCCATTGGGCCCACGGCAGCTTCGGCTATTTCCCCACCTACACCATCGGCAACCTGGCCGCAGCCCAGATCTGGGAGGCCTATAAACGCTATGACCCCGGTTTCAGCCGGACCCTAGCCGAGGGGGATCTGGCAAAGGTCAGGGAGTGGCTGGTCCGGGAGATTCATAGCCACGGCAGCATGTACCTGCCCGAGGAGTTGCTGGTGCGGGTAACGGGCGCGCCGCTTTCCGCCCGCCCTTTTCTTGCCTATCTTGAGGAGAAGTTCAGCGCTCTTGCCGGTTGACCTGGGCCGAGGCCTGCCTTTGCTCCAATCGCCTCTAGGGGACGGTGATTTTAGCGGCGAATCCCGGCCGGAGCGGGTATACTGACTTCCTCATCCGTTGTGAATACTGAGTCCAAAAAGAAATTCATGAGAGTCGTTATGGTATATCTTCGTGTGTTGCTGGCGTCGGCGCTGTTTTGTTGCGCACTCGGCGGGAATGTTGCGCCGGCCCGGGCCGCCCAGGACCCCTTTCCCCTCTATGACTGCATCTCGCCCAATGTCGCGTTCTGGCGGGATGTTTACGCCAAGTATCCCTCTTCGCAGGGGGTGCTCCACGACAAGCGGGACTTGCGCATTATCTACGAGGTGCTGGATGTCGAGGGAACCTGGGAAAACGGAGCCCGGGAACGGGACCGGCAGAGGATAGAACGGGCCAAGGAGCGGTATCTGGAAATATTCAAATCCCTCGCCGCCGGCGCTCCCCCCCAGACCAGGGAGGAAAAACGGGTGGCCGCGCTGTTCGGCGCAAAGGCCACACCCGATGATTTCCGGCTGGCCCAGGAAAATATCCGTTTCCAGTCCGGCCAGAAGGATAATTTCCGGAAAGGTCTGATCCGCTCCGGCGCCTATCTGGAGGAGATCAAGCAGATCCTGGCGAGCTACGGGGTGCCCGAGGATTTGGCCTATCTGCCCCATGTGGAATCATCCTTCAACTACAAGGCGTACAGCAAGTTCGGCGCGGCCGGGATCTGGCAGTTCACCGAATCCTCGGGCAAGCAGTTCAAGCTGGATGTGGATTATGCCATTGACGAGCGGCGCGATCCGCTCAAAGCCACGCATGCCGCGGCACGAATGCTGCGGCATAATTACGAAAAGCTCGGCACCTGGCCTTTGGCGGTAACCGCCTATAATCACGGGATTAACGGCATGATGCGGGCCAAGGCGGCCAAGGGGGATTATGAAAGGATCTTCCAGGAGCATGAAAGCGAGTTGTTCAAGTTTGCCTCGCGCAATTTCTACTCGGAGTTTCTCGCCGCCAGGGAGGTAGCCAAGAACTACCCGTCTTTTTTCGGCCCCCTTCCCATCGAGCCGCCGGTCAACAGCAAGGGAGTGGTTCTGCCCAACTATGCCCTGGTGGACGATCTGGTCAAGCATCTCAAGGTTGACCTGGAAACCTTCAAGGCTTTGAATCCCGCCCTGCGCGAGCCGGTATACAAGGGCCAGAAACTGATTCCCAAGGGCTATGAGGTGCGGGTGCCGCAACAGGGCAAGGTCGTGCGGCTGGCGGACAATATCCCTCCGCAGATTCTCAAGGAGGATCAGGCGCAAACCACCATGTATCAGGTGCGCCAGGGAGACACCGCCTTTTCCATCGCCCGGCAGCATGGCATTACGGTGACCGATCTCCTGCGGGGGAATGGGCTTGATGACCAGGCGGTGATCTGTCCCGGCCAGAACCTGCGGATTCCGGGGCCGGATGAACGGGGCCGCGTGCGGCTGGTTGCCACGGAAAGGAAAAAAGGGGATATCCAGCACCTGATCGGCCTGACCCCGAAGACGGCTGCGCAGTCCGGCGCCGAGTCCGGGCCCGTGGCCAAGGCGGAGGGCGTGCCGGTTGCGGCGCCTCCGGCTCCGCCGCCCAAGGCGGCTTCGGAGCCGGAGGGTGTTGCGGCCCAAACCCCGGCCAGGGGCGCGCAATGCCCGCCCCTCAATCCGGCCAAGGTTCTGGACAATCTCGGGGTGGAGGTGGTCAAGAAACAGGGCAAGACCCATGGCGTCGTCCGGGTGGAGGCAGAGGAAACCCTGGGGCATTATGCGCGCTGGCTCGGGGTTCGGGCCTGGGATCTGCGCCGGCTGAACAATTTGCGCTACGAACAGTCCCTCACCGTGAGCCAGAAGATCAAGATCCCCCTTGCCAAGGGAAGCAAGGCGCGGTTTGAGGCCCAGCGCTATGAGTTTCACAAGGAGATAGTCGAGGATTTCTTCGCCGCTTACCGGCTGCTGGAAGGTACCCGCACCTATCGGGTGACGCAGGGGGATACCATCTGGTCGCTCTGTGAGAACGAATTTGAGCTGCCCTTCTGGTTGATAAAAAAATATAATGAATCCGTCAATTTCGCCCAGTTGAAACCGGGGATGCGGCTGGTGGTGCCCCGCGTTGAACCGATTCGCTGACCTCCTTGTGGACTGATTCATGGCTGCCCAACCCAAAACCATTCTGCTCAAGGATTACCGTCCGCCCGCCTACACGATCGAAGAGGTGGCGCTGGCCGTGGACCTGTTCGAGGAACGGGCCCGGGTCTGTTCCCGCCTGGTCTGCCGCCGGAATATCCAGGCTGCATCGGACTCCCCCTTTGTGCTTCAGGGGAGGCAGTTGGTGCTCAAGGGGATCGCCTTGGATGGCATCTCCCTCACCCCGGAGCGGTACCTGCTCGACGATGAAACCCTCACTCTGCCCGCGGTGCCGGAGCGGTTCGTGCTTGAGGTCGAAACCGAGCTCTATCCCCAAAACAACACCTCCCTCGACGGGCTGTACCGCTCCAGTGGCAATTTTTGCACCCAGTGCGAGGCAGAGGGGTTTCGCAAGATCACCTATTTCCTCGACCGGCCCGATGTTTTGGCCCGTTACGAGGTCACCATCAGCGCCGAGCAGCAGCGCTATCCGGTGCTGCTCGCCAACGGCAATCTGCTTGAGGCCGGTCCATTATCTGAAGGCCGCCATTACGCGCGCTGGCAGGACCCTTTCCCCAAGCCCTCGTACCTTTTCGCCATGGTTGCAGGCAATCTGGTTAAGATCGCTGACACCTTTGTCACCCGCTCCGGACGCCCGGTGGCCCTGGAGATATATGTGCAATCGCACAACCGCGATAAATGCGCGCATGCCATGGCTTCGCTCAAAAAAGCCATGCGCTGGGACGAGGAAACCTTTGGCCTGGAGTACGATCTCGACCAGTACATGATCGTGGCGGTGGACGATTTCAACATGGGCGCCATGGAAAACAAGGGGCTCAACGTCTTCAACTCCAAGTACGTGCTGGCCCGGCCAGATACCGCCACGGACGGTGACTACGAGGGGATCGAGGCGGTCATCGCCCACGAGTATTTTCACAATTGGACCGGCAACCGGGTCACCTGCAGGGATTGGTTTCAGTTGAGCCTCAAGGAAGGGCTCACCGTGTTCCGCGACCAGCAGTTCACCGGAGATCAGGTCTCCCCCGCGGTCAAGCGCATCCACGATGTCCGGCTCCTGCGTAACGTGCAGTTTCCTGAGGACAACGGGCCCATGGCCCATCCGGTGCGGCCCGACTCCTTCATGGAGATCAACAATTTCTACACCGTCACCATCTACGAGAAGGGGGCCGAGATCATCCGGATGCTCTATACCCTGCTGGGGGAAGAGCTGTTCCGGCAGGGGCTGGCCCTGTACCTCACCCGGCATGACGGCCAGGCCGCCACCACCGATGATTTTGTCCGGGCCATGGGTGAGGTTTCCGGCCGCGATCTGACCCAGTTCAAGCGGTGGTATACCCAGGCCGGCACCCCGCGGCTCACAGTGCAGGGCGAGTATGACTCCCAGGCCCGCACCTATACCCTGCGTTTAGAGCAAAGCACTCCACCCACTGCCGGCCAGCCGGAAAAAGAGCCGCTCCATATCCCGGTGGCTCTTGGCTTGCTCGATGGCCAGGGCAGGGAGATGGAACTGACTTGCCCGGAGCGGCAAGAGGAAGCGGCGCGCGGGCTGTTCGAGCTGCGCAACCCCCAGGAGACCATCCTGTTCAATGGGGTGGCGGAGAAGCCGCGCCTTTCGATCTTGCGCAATTTTTCCGCGCCGCTCAAGGTTGCCTACGATTGTGACGAGGAAGAGCTGCTCTTTCTCTTCCGTCATGACCGGGACCCCTTCAACCGCTGGGAGGCTGGGCAGTGTCTGGCCAGCCGGTTGCTCCTGGGGCTGGTGGAGGATTTTCGGCACAACCGCCCCCTGGTTGTGGACCAACGGTTTGTCGAGGCCTGTGGCCGGTTGCTTGGGGAAGAAGCCGTGGGGGATAAGGCGTTCCTCGCCCTCTTGCTCACTCTGCCCTCGGAGGAGTACCTGGCCGAGCAGATGGAGGTGGTGGCTGTCGAGGCAATCCACGCCTCCCGCCTCTTTGCCCGGCAAACCCTGGCCTGTTCTCTGCGCCCTCTGTGGGAGCAGGTCTATCAGGCAAACCGGGCCACCGGCCCATACCGCTACGAACCCGCGCTGGCAGGACAGAGGGCGCTCCGCAATCTCTGCCTTTCCTATCTCGTGACCCTGGAGGACGAGGCGGCTGTCCACCTCGCCCTAGCCCAGTTCGCCAAGTCGGACAACATGACCGACCAGATGGCCGCCTTTGCCGCCCTGGCCCATTCCGGTCGCCCGGAACGCCACCAGGTCATCGCTGATTTTTACCACCAATGGCAGGGCGACCCCCTGGTGCTGGACAAGTGGCTTGCCGTCCAGGCCACGGCCCCGTTGCCGGAAACCCTGGCAGAGGTCCAGGCGCTCATGGACCATCCGGCCTTTCAGTTGAAAAATCCCAACAAGGTTCGCTCCCTGATTGGTTCCTTTGCCGCGGGCAATCCCGTTTGTTTTCACGAATTGTCCGGCAGGGGGTATCGCTTTTTGGCCGAGCAGATCCTCGCCCTCGATCCGCTCAACCCGCAGATCGCCGCCCGGCTGGCGGCCCGGCTCGGGCGGGGAGCGCGCTATGATGCAACCCGGAGAGGCCTGATGCGGGATCAGCTTGAGCGGATTGTCGCCAGCCCAACCTTATCCCGCGATGTGTACGAGGTGGTGAGCAAGAGCCTGGGAAGAGTTTGATTTCTTAAACCAACACACACAGAGGTGACCAGATGGATATTTCAAAAACGATTGCCGAAATGAAGAAGAACCCCGCCTTTGCCGAGAACGTGGGAATGGTCCTGGTGCACAACGGCGTGGTCCGGGCCTGGTCGCGCAAGACCAGGGAAGGGGTTACCGCCCTTGAGGTCACCCCGGATCAGGCAAAGGTCGAGGCGATCCGGAAGGAATTCTTGAAAAAGCCCGGCATCTTCGACATCGTGATCGAGGCCAAGAGCGGCTCCTTCCAGCCCGGCGACGATCTGCTGTTCATCATCGTGGCCGGCGATATCCGGGAGAACGTGAAACCGGTGCTGGGCGAGCTCCTGGACCGCATCAAGGCAGAGGCCATCAGCAAAAAAGAAGTGATGCTGGCCTGAACTTCACCCTTGCAAAAATGCGGGAATCCGGTTAGTAAGGTGCCGCACACTGTTTTTTTGACTTTGATTGTGATTGCCACAGGGAGAGAGCACGTATGTATTCCGCTTCTGATTTTCGCAAAGGCTTAAAGGTTCAGATCGACGGCGAACCGTATGTCATGACGGATTTTTCCTTTTCCAAACCCGGCAAGGGCCAGGCCCTGTACCGCGCCCGTTTGCGGAACATGATCACCGGTAATTCCTTTGAAAAGACCTTCCGCTCCAACGACAAATTGGAAAAGGCCGCCCTTGAGGAGCGGACCATGCAGTATCTTTACTGCCAGGGGGATGAGTACATCTTCATGGACAACGTCTCCTTTGAGCAATTGGAGATCTCCAAGGAACAGTTGGGCGAAGCCATCAATTTTCTCGTCGACAACATGGATGTGGAGGTGCTGCAGTACAACGGCCGCCCCATCGGCGTTACCCTGCCCAACTTCGTCAACCTCAAGGTCACCCAGTCCGACCCGTGGGTCAAGGGCGATACCAGCGGCAGCGACTCCAAGCCCGTGACCCTGGAAACCGGGTATGTGGTTCAGGTGCCGCCCTTTATCGAAGAAGGGGACAAGCTGCAGATCGACACCCGCACCGGGGTGTATGTGACCAGAGTAAAAGAATAGAGAAAAAAGTCCCCTCTCCCCCCTGCGGGAGAGGGATAGGGTGAGGGGGAAGGTGCCGGATGTGATGCCAATGCCAAATTCACCCACCCCCAACCCCTCCCGTCAAGGGAGGGGCTTTAATGTAAGATTCCAACCAGATCCAACACAATTACTATGATCTCTCTTCACGGCCTGCATTTGCGGGCCGTTCTCATTCAGGCCCTGCGCACCTTCTTCATCGACCGAGGCTATCTCGAGGTCGAAACCCCCATCCGTATCCTTGCCCCTGCCCCGGAAGCCCATATCGTGCCGTTGACCAGCGAGGGCTGGTTTCTGCAGACCTCGCCGGAGCTCTGCATGAAACGGCTGCTGGCCGCAGGCATCCCCAAGCTGTTTCAGCTTTGCAAGTGCTTCCGCAAAGGCGAGCGTGGCGACCGCCACCTGCCCGAGTTCACCATGCTGGAATGGTACGGGGCCGGGAGTGACTACCGCGATCTGATGACGGATTGTGAGGCGCTGCTGCGTCATCTGCCTGCGGCCATGGGTAAGGATGGGGTGCTGGAATGGCAAGGGAGAAGAATCGATCTTGGGCCGGAGTGGGAGCGAATCACCGTGGCTGAGGCCTTCCGGCGGTTTGCGCCCTGTACGGTGGCGGAGGCGCTGGCCCAGGATCAGTTCGATGAGCTACTGGTGGAGTATGTGGAGCCGCATCTGGGCATGACAACCCCCACCTTCCTCTACGACTATCCGGCCACGCTGGGCGCTTTGGCCCGGCTCTCTCCGACCGATCCAACAGTGGCCGAGCGCTTCGAGCTGTATGCGGCCGGGTTGGAGTTGGCCAATGGTTTTTCCGAGCTGGTCGATCCCGTGGAGCAGCGGGCCAGATTCCTGGCGGAGCAGGAGGTCATTCGGCTCCAGGGCCGGGATTGCGGCCCGTTGCCGGAGGTGTTTCTTGAGGCCCTCGCAACCATGCCGCCTGCTGCGGGCATTGCCCTGGGGGTGGACCGGCTGGTCATGCTCTTTGCCGGAGCGGACAATATCGATCAGGTGGTGGCCTTTACGCCGGAGGGGTTGTAGGGGGATTTTCTTGGTGTTGTGAGAATGGTAACGTTCTCTGGCCGGCTGGGGCGTCTGATCCGGTTTTATTTAGCCAGTGCTTCCAATAGGTTGGAGTCCGGTGGAGGTGCATGACCGCCACGCGTCAGTGCCGGAGGTTGACGCGTTATCATGCTGCTCGTCTATCTGAAAAGAAAATAGTAGATGACATAAAACCAACTTAGAAATCCGTGGAAGATTGCCCACAGGATGGAATGGTTTGCATCCCAAGAAAGGGCTACCGCAATGACTACGCCCAAACCAAATCCGGCCCCGCCGCTGCCATATCTGCTCATAGGTAGACCTCTGGTTGATTGCTCTTTTTACCGAAGACTCGCTCAGTTCTGACCTGAGTCGAATATTGATCTTGTCCGGATTATGTCTTTGTTCTGGTCTACTGCGGCGTGTATCTCCTGTCAAGGGCGGAGAAGGAGATTCCTGATACGTTTTCACGCGAAGCTTTATGGCGGCTAACGGGCTAGGCGGTTTGGAGTTTTTTCTGTATCATCTGCAAATCCAGCCAGGTAGCCTTTTTCATCTCCGGATTTTTCAACAAAAATTCCGGCGAAAAGGTGGGGATCAGCGGAATGCCCTGAAAATCGTGGAACCTGCCGCGCAACTGGCTCAAGGGCTTGCTGGTGTGGAGCAGCTTTTGGGCGGCGAGTGGTCCCATGGCGCAGATGACCTTGGGGGAGACGAGCATGATTTCCTTGAGCAGGAAGGGCAGGCAGGCATCCACCGCCTCCTTGTCCGGCGGATTCTCCGCATGGCATCTGGTGAGCAGGCTCAGGTAAACCGCCTCCCGGCTCAGGCCGATGGCCCCCAGCATCTTATCGAGGAGCTGGCCCGGTTCCCCGCTCATGGGCAGGCCGGAACAATCGTCCTCTACAGAGGGCGCATCGGTGATGATCAACAGCTTGACCCCGGTCGTGCCCTCACCGGTGATTGCCTTGCTTCGGCTCTGGTGTCGCTGGCAGCGTTGGCAGGCCTGCATTTCGGCATAGAGCTCGGTCAGGGTGGTGTTTGGCATGGCTGCCGTCGTGGTCTGGCGTTGGGCGGATGGGATGCGGATCGTCTCCGGCCTGGAAGCGGTTTTTATTTGCGGCCGGGCCGGTGGTGTCGGTTTCTGCGGCCCGGCAACAAAGCGCGCAAGTTCCGGGGTGCGGGGGTAGCCCTCGATGCCGATTGCCTGCTGGAAGGCGACAAGCTGCCGGACATCGTGGAGAAACTCCAGGGCGGCCTGGGCTGGGATGGGTGGGCTGGTGGTGTAGTTTTCGTCGGGTATGGTCATGGGTGGTCCTTGATTTTTGCCCATTATAGCCCGGCGCAGGGGGAAGGCCAAAAGAAAAGATGTATCTGCTTGTCACGCACCTCCGCAGTCGGGAATACGTTTTGTTTATCTGTCCTTTTTCTTTGCTTGCCCAAAGAAAAAGAACGAAAAAGAAAAGGCACCCAGCCACTTGTCCCGCCGTTGGCGGGATACCCTGTGCTCCTCGATGCTGCCGGGAGTTTGCAAACTCGGCTTCGCCTCAAACAGTGCAAACTCCTTTTTCGGCAGCCTCTCCGGTGCTCGGCTGCGTGACAATGGGATTTTGGCCGGCTACAACACCACCGGGATGGAAAGAATCGATTCCCCTTTGAACAGGAAACCGGTTTCCCGTTTGACCTTTACCGTCACCTGATTGCCGATTTCCTTGTCGAGCAGGAAGATCTTCAGATCGTCGATGGTGGTCACCGGTTCGTCATCCAGCGCCAGAATGACATCTTTTTTCCTGATCCCCGCCGCTCCTGCCTTGCTTTTTTCTGACAATCCTTCCACCCTTGGGCCATCGGCGGTGTTGCCAAGCATCACTCCGAGAAGCGCGGCCGGAGGCAGCTCGTCGGGCTTGGAAAAAATCAGATAGTCCGTCTCGGTCTGATCAAGCTCCCGGCCCATGCTGTTCAGAATGACGGTCTGGCGGATGGCCGGCAACCGGCGGGCAACCCGGGGCGGGATGGCGGTGGCCTTGTCGGTGTGGCCCTGGCCGGCCAGGATCACCATCCTCCTTTCCGGGTGGGCGGCGAGGAAGCTGGTCACGGATTCGGCCATGGTTTCGTCCCACAGGGCCTGGGCCTGGAAAAACCCGTTGACCTGTTCCGGCTTGCCGCCGTGCGGGCCGTGCATGGTAAAGACCTCGGTGATCCGCTCACGATAGCCGGGAATGGTCAGGTCACGGTCCGCTGGGATCTTGGCCAGTTCTTCGGCGGTCAGGACGGCGGTCCCTTCTTTGAAGACCTTGTTGACAAGCGCTTTTTCCTGGTTGAGAGCCACGATGGGCAGCCGGTGGCGCCGGGCAAAGTTGATGATCTCCCGGTAGAAGCGATAATCGTAGCCCCATTTGGAAAAATATTCCGATTGCTTTAAAAATTCCCGTTCGTTCAGCTCGCCTGCCACATACCGGTCAAGAACGGGTTGCGCCTCCCGGCTGAACATCTCCATGCCGATGGCAAGGTTGGGGTTTTGAGCGAAGAGCGCCCGGATCACCCGCAGTTGCAGGAGATGGTCTTCGTTGCGGGTGTGGTTCTCCCCCACATACACCACCTGGTTGTCACCAAGCTGCTCCATGATGGCGGCAAAGGAAAGGGCCTTGGGCAGGGCGAGACCCATGGGCGGGGTATCAATGACCAGACGCAGCCCCTGCGCCGTCTCCAGGACGGATTTTTGCGCCACCCGGCCCAGGTTGAGATGGAGTGTGCCGTATTTGCCGTAATGGGCGAGCTTCGGAGCGGCTGCCGCTGTTTCCGCTGCACTGGCCGAAGCGATGAGCACCGCCACCTGGCCGGGGGCCAGGGGATTCTCCCGCGCCTCCAGGGTAAAGCCGGTGGCGGGCTGGGGCTGGCCGGCAAATATGGAGCGGGCCAAGGGGCTGTTCGTGCCGAGGAACAGCACGGCTTTGCCGGCCAGATCCTTGTCCGTGGCCTCGTTGGCGGGTTTGACCGGGCACTCCATGGCGGCAAGGAGCTCGATGAGCGGGGCATAGATCCGGAGGTCTTCTCCCGCCGGGGCGATGGCCAGCCTCTCGCGGGCGCCGAGAAAGCGCGACCAGGTAGACGGCAGTTCCTCGGGGGCCAAGGTCCGCATCAGGTCGTAGTCCGGATCACCGATTACCAGCGAGGGATAATCGGTCAGGCGGATGCGCAGTTTGGTTTCGCTTTCGGTCAGGGTCACCTCCCGCCGTTCCTTGCCCTTGGCGGTGACGATATCCAGGGGCAATCGCAGCCGGTAGGGTTTTTCCTGGAGCTGCTTGATGGTGAGCCCGAGTTCCAGATGGTCCCCTTTCTCCGTAATGGCTCCGGAGCTGATTTCCAGGCGGGGGAGATCGGCGCGGTTGAGCCATTGGCTGAAAAAGGGCGCAAGGTTTTGGCTGGAGCTTTTTGAAAAACGTGCGGCCAGATCCTGCCAGCTCGCCTGTTGATGACGGAAACGCGCATACACATCGCGAAGCCCGGCATAGAATGGAACATCGCCGATCTCCCGGAACAGCATGTGGAAGAGCATGCTCCCTTTCTCATAGCCCACCGCCCGCGCCGCTTTGTTGCCGGTAGCAAGATGGCTGCCAGCCCCGCTGAAATCCGCGAGGGTCATGGTGTTGTCCGGCCCCACATAGCTCTGGTAGGTGATGAGCTGCTGCTTACGGAATGCGGCATCGGCCCCTTTATCCGCGGCAAAGGCCTGATCCGCGAGATAGGTGGTCAGCCCCTCGCACCAGTTGCCCTGGCTGGCATCCACGTCAACACTGTTGCCGAACCAACTGTGCAACACTTCATGCCCCAGCGAGGTTTCGGTGATGAAGGGCAGCCGGACCACGGCTTGGCCGAGCAGGGTAAAAGTGGGCATGGCGTAGCCGGTGGGCAGTCGGTTTTCCACGATGCTGAATCGTTTGTAGGGATAGGGGCCGACCAGCTCCTGATAGCGTTTGAGGTACTCGATTGTTTTCTTTCTGTATCCCGCCGCCAGTTCCCGGTCTTCGGCAAAGAAATAGGAGTACAGGGTCTGGCCTGGGCCGATGGGCTCCTCCTCCACCACATAGGGGCCGGCCACGAAGTTGAGGCTCGCCAGGGGATGCTCGAACAGGAAGCGGACGGTGCGGATGTTCCCGGCCACCGTGTCGCTGATCTCCTCGGCCTCGGAGATGGCTGCAAATTCCTTGGGGATGGCGGCGGTCAGGGCATATTGGCAAGCGGTGTCCAGGCGCGGATGCCACAGGCCGGTGAGGGCGATGCCGCTGGGGCCGATGAGTCCGTTCAGGGTGTCGGCCCTGTTGCCGGCGTATGTTGTGTGAAAGCGGATGGCAACATGCTGGTCTTGCGGCGCCGACGGGAGGACTACTTGCTCCGCGGTCTGGAGCGTGACGCCGTCCAGGTCGAACTGCATGACCTCCAGATTTGCCAGGGAGATGGTGACCGGGGTTTGCGCAGGGATGGTGATGCGCGATGTGCCGATGAGCCGGTGGCTGTGCAGGTCAAAGGCGATGTCGAGCTGGTGCCGGGGCGGGGCCGGGCGTGGGGTTGCGGCGGACGCGGGCACGGAGAGAATCAGCAGGCCGAAAAACAGGAGAAGGCACAGGGGAAGCCGCGCATGCTTACGCCGGTTCCAGCTTTTCCGCGTCGCAGAATTGTTTGAGGGATGCCAGGGCTGTTTGCGCACGGTGTTGTCCTCGCAGTTTTTTTGGAAGTTTCGTCTCCCAGACCGGGAACAGGCCGAAGTTGATGTTGGAGGGCTGGAAATGCTTGGGGTCGGTCTGGGTCAGATGGCCGACCAGGGCGCCCAGGGCGGTGTCGCTGGGCAGCTCAAGGCCCGCTTGCCCCGTGGCCAACCGCACCGCGTTGATCCCGGCCAGCAAGCCCATGGCCGTGGACTCCACATAGCCTTCCACTCCGGTGATTTGCCCGGCCAGCAGAAGATCGGGCCGGTTTTTCACTTGCAGGCTCGGGAGCAGCACCTTGGGCCCGCAGACAAAGGTGTTGCGGTGGATGCTGCCGAGCCGGGCGAATTCAGCCTGGGCCATGCCCGGAATCAGGCGGAACACTTCCTGCTGGGCCTTATAGGTCAGCTTGGTCTGGAAACCCACTATATTGTAGAGCAGACCGTCTTTTTTTTCCATGCGGAGCTGGACCACACCGTACGGGTCGCGGCCGGTCCGCGGGTCGGGCAAGCCCACCGGTTTCATGGGCCCGAAGCGCAGGGTATTCTCGCCCCGTTCCATCATGACCTCGATGGGAAGACACCCCTCAAAGTATTTTTGTTCCTCGAATTCCTTAAGCGGCACCTTGTCGGCGCTGCGCAACGCCTCGATAAAGGCGGCGTATTCGTCGCGGTTCAGGGGGCAGTTGAGGTAATCGCCCGGGCCGTCGTCATAGCGGGAGGCCCGGTAGACTATTGTCATGTCCAGCGAATCGGCGCTCACGATGGGGGCGATGGCGTCGTAAAAGGCCAGGTGCTCTTCCCCGGTGAGCTTGGCCAGGGATGCGGCAAGCGGGCTTGAAGTGAGGGGGCCGGAGGCCATGATCACCGGCCATTGTCCAGGGGGCGGGAGTTCGGTGACCTCCTCCCGGACCACGGTGACGGCTGGGTGCGATTCGATTTTTTCTGTGATGAATTGGGCAAAGAGGGAGCGGTCCACGGCCAGGGCCCGGCCGGCCGGAACCTGGGTCTGGTCGGCCGCCGCCATGATCAGGGAGCCCAGCCGCCGCATCTCTTCCTTGAGCAGACCCACGGCGGAAGAGACATCGGCGGCGCGCAGGGAGTTACTGCAGACCAGCTCGGCCAGCATCGGCGACTCGTGCGCCGGACTGAACCGTACCGGCTTCATCTCGTGCAGCGTTACCCGGCAGCCGCGCTGGGCGGCTTGCCAGGCGGCCTCGCATCCCGCGAGGCCGCCGCCGATGATGGTAATCTCCGGAATTTTAGAGGCCAAGCTGTTTCTTGATGGCGTCAACCACCACATCGCTGGAGGTGCCGACGATGGATTTCAACAGACCTGCCTTCTCGTAGAAACCGGCCAGGGGCGCGGTTTTTTCGTTGTAGGTGTCCAACCGGTGGGCAATGGCCTCCTGGGTTTCGTCCTCGCGCTGGATCGCCGGGCTGCCGCACTTGTCGCAGATGCCTTCCACCTTGGTCGGGTTGCTCTTGGTGTTGTAGATCGCCTGGCAGGAGGGATTGGTGCAGGTTCTTCTCGTGCAGAGCCGGTCGAAGATCACGTCCCGGGGCACGTCGATGGAGGCGACCATGTCCAGGGTGATGTTAAGTTTTTTCAGCAGGGCGGTCAGGGCTTCGGCCTGGGGAATGGTGCGGGGGAAACCGTCCAGCAAAAAGCCCTTGGCGCAATCGGGTTCCTGGAGGCGCTTTTCCATGATCCCCATGATCAATGAGTCGGGAACCAGGTCGCCCCGTTTCATGTAGCCTTCCGCTTCCTTGCCGAGATCGGTGCCGGCCTGGACCGCGCCGCGCAGAATGTCGCCGGTGGAAATCTGTACCGAACCGTCGATGGCGGTGAGCAGCTTTGCCACCGTGCCTTTTCCGGCGCCGGGTGCGCCCAAAAGAATGAGTTTCATGTGTGTTTCTCCTGTGTTTCGATGAATGTATGCCCGCAACAGACGGCATGGGGCCGCAATGGGGTGGGGGTTTGCCGGAATGCCAGCAGCGCCGCTTGCACTGTTATTAACGGCGCCGGTTCCGGCAAGTAGAATCCGGGTCGCAACTATACCCGATTTTTGTCGCGGATGGTAGCGTTATCATCGCTGTTTCGCAAGGATGATTTCCTCTGTGGTATGATGATTGAGCGGGCGTGGCTGTATAGGGTTTTCTTGAAAAATAGTGTCCGGTCTTGACAAGCAAACAACAATTCTTATTGTGTGTGTAAAGCTGATAAACTCTGTAAAATCGAGTTGTTACACATAATTATCACAGGAGGTGCGTATGGCGATAGTACGATTTGCCGATCAGAAATTGTTCAGAAATCCCTGGGCCGATTTTGAAAGGATGCGCCGCGAGCTGGACGCGCTTTTTCAGGGGTCCGGGCAGGAAGCTGGCGGACGGCGCACGGTTTTTCCGGCCCTGAACATTTCCGAAGACAGCGGCAACCTCTATGTGCGGGCCGAGATTCCTGGGGTGCCGGCGGGCGAGGTGGAGATCTCCCTCGAGGGCGACACCCTGACCATCCGTGGAGAACGGAAAACCTGCACGGCCGAGGAAAAATATTCCTACCACCGCCGTGAGCTTGAGTGCGGCAGGTTCAGCCGGGCCATCACCCTGCCGGCCAAGGTTCAGGTTGACAGGATCGGGGCCCAGGCCGCGAACGGGATCGTCACCATCACCCTGCCCAAGGCGGAAGCGGCAAAGCCCCGGCAGATCAAGGTGAATGTCGGTTGAGGCAGCTTTGAGGCAGTGTGTTCATGCTTTCTTGAAGGAGTACACTCATGACGGAAAAAGAAATGCAGATCCAGCAGAAACAGGAAGTGCAGCAGGCAGGGGAGCCCACCAAGCCTGAAAAACAATATGTGCCTGCGGTGGATATCTTTGAAACCGCCGAGGCGGTCAATGTGCTCGCGGAGATGCCGGGGGTTGCCAAGGATGGGGTTGAAATCGAGTTGGAGAATGAAACCCTGACCATTCGCGGCACCGTGGCCCCGCAAGAGCACGGAGGGGAAACTGTTTTGTTGCGCGAATTTGAGCCCGGGAGTTACCTGCGCAAGTTCACGGTGGCCGAAACCATTGATCAGGAAAAGATCCAAGCCACCATGGCCGATGGGGTGCTTACCCTGGTGCTGCCCAAGATCGCGCCTGTCAAGCCGCGCAGGATTGAGGTGCAGGGCATCTGATCCGAGCCAGGCATTGCGTGCTTAAGGAGAAAAGGCCATCCGGAACCGGGTGGCCTTTTGTGTTTGGAGACTGTGGGAAAGCCTGAGGGGTACGAGGAAGGTGGAGGCGGAATCATACCCGTTCAAGCTCAATGCATTTTTCCGGACACATGGCAACGGCCCGTTCCAACGCTTCGCTGCACGGCGCGGTGTCGGAGACGGGTTCTGCTTTTTCCAGCGCCGGGTTCATGCGGAAGACCTCGGGGCAGATGACCACGCAGGTTTCGCAACTGTTGCAGCGATAAGTGTCGATGTTTACCCGGCAGATCATGGAGAACCCTGGAATGGATGGAAAGATGGCGGGGAGAGGCCGGGGGAGCGGAACTGGCTGCTCCCCCGGCCCTGGGGAGGGGAACGCTCTTAGCTGACGCCCTTGCTGTTCAGGTAGGGGCCGTATTTCTTGTCCGTTTCCATGATGTGCTTGTCCAGCCAGTTTTTCAGAAAGTTCATCACCTCGATGCTGACCGTGCTTTTGCCGCTTTGCACCTCGCCGATGAGCGCCTTGACCTTGGCGGTCATTTTGTTGTGCTTGTCCTTGTGGTCTGCGGTTTCCGGGTAGCCATGGGTGTCGAACAGTTTCTCCTCGACCGCGAAATGGCTCACGCAGTAGTTGGCCAGCTTGGTCAGCACCGGCATCAGGGCGTCCTTGCCCTTGCCCGCCAGCATGGCGTCATTGAGTTCGTTGATCATGGTGATCAACTGTTTGTGCTGGTCGTCGATTTGTTTGATGCCGACGGAATACTTGTCCTGCCACGTCAATAAAGCCATGCTTTTTCTCCTGTGTGTGATTGCTAGAAATTTTCAAACTCATCGTCGTCAAAGGGGATGACATCCTGCGCCTTGGCCGCCTTGGGCTGTGCGGCTGCAGGGGCGGCAAGTTTTTTTGCCGGCTTTGCCGGGCTCGCCAAGGATGCGCGTTTCTGCATTTGCCCCGGTGCTTTTCTGCCGGTGTTTTTTGGCGGTGGCAGAGTGCTGGTCTCCCGGGCGCCCACGATCTCGGCCAGGGAGTGGACCAGTTCGCTCAGCTCCCTGGCCTGGCCGGAAAGCTCCTCGCTTGCCGAGGCAGCCTCTTCGGAAATGGCGGCGTTGCCCTGGGTTACCTTGTCCACATCGGCAACGGCGCTGTTGATCTGATTGACGCCCAAGGCCTGCTCGTCGCTGGCCACGGTGATCTCCCTGGCCAGTTGGCTGACCTTTTTGACCCCGTCAACGATCTTGGTCAGGATTTCTTTTACCTCCGCTGCGGAGTGTACGCCGTTGTCCGCGTTTTTCTGGGATTCTTCGATGAGTTGCGCCGTATTTTTGGCGGCTTCCGCGCTGCGCAGGGCCAGCGAGCGAACCTCTTCCGCCACCACGGCGAAGCCCGCGCCCGCCTCGCCGGCCCGCGCTGCCTCAACGGCGGCGTTCAAGGCCAGCAGGTTGGTCTGGAAGGCGATTTCGTCAATGGTTTTCATGATCACCGCGGTTTGGTCGGCGGATTTTTTGATGCTACCGATGGCTTCGGTCATCTTCTCCATGCTCTGCTGGGCGACCTCGGCCGAGCTTCTGGCATTTTCCGCCATCAGGCTGGTTTGGCTCACGTTCTCGGCGTTTTGCTTAGTCATGGAGGACATCTCTTCCAGCGAGGCCGAGGTCTCCTCAAGGCTTGCGGCTTGCCGGGTGGCGCCGTCGGCCAGTTCGTGGCTGGCTGATGATACCTGGTTGGCTGCGTCAAGCAGGTTGTCCGCGCCCCGGGTCAGGTCGGCGATAATCCGGGTGACCGGCTTGATCACCGAATTGGAAACGATGCGGATCACCAGGGTGGCGAAGAGCACAGCCATGATGGCGAGGCCGACCACCACCAGATAAGTGGCTTTGGTGATCGAGGCGCTCAACTGCTTGTCCGCCTGGTCCAGGGACTGTATCACTTCGAAGGCCCCGTGGATTTCGCCAGTTTTCCAATTTTCCATGGGGCCGCCGGTGGGGTCGGTTCCGGTGTCGTTACCCCAAAGGGCTTGGGAGGTTTTTGGATCGCCGTGACAGAGCAGACAGGTTTCCGAGAGACGGACCGCCCGGAAATACCGGACAGCGTTGAGTGCGGGGTCGATTTCGTAATATTCGTCAAGATTCTGTTCGTCCATCAGCTTGAGCGCCTTTGCTTCAAGCTGGTCCGGTTCGTTTTTGGGGTTTCTGGGGGAATGTTTGGGCACCTTGAAGGTGTAGCCGCCTTCCTGCGCTTTACGCATGGCCGCATTCCAGGCGGAAACCACCGGAACCATGGCCAGAACCTTTTCTTTCTCTCCGGCATCGGCCAATTCCCGGAGGCGTTCGGCAGTGAACAGTCCCATCTGCCATTTTTTTTCCATCTCGTCCCGGGTGGACTCGGCGGTCAGACAGATAGCTCTGGCCTTGTCCGCGTAAGCGTTGAGGGTCTTTTTCCTTGATTCGCCGGAGTAAAGACGGAACAACCCCACGATGAGCAGGGTGGGCAGCACAACGCCCACCAGGACTATTTTACCCCGCAACGACCACTGCTTGAGATCCATCGTGCTCTCCTTGAAAACCGGGGGAAAACTTCCCCTGCTTGTTGTGCGGCGAACGGGCCAGATGACAGGCGTTTCAGTTATTAGGATAGGATGAAGTGAGAAGGATTATCAAGAGAAAAAAGATCTGCGCAAAAAAAACAGAGGCCATTTCCGCAAGGATGGAAATGGCCTCTGAGTGCCGCTTGTGGCGGCGAGGGGAGAGGGAGGGAGAAACAAGGTGAAAAAAAGAAACCAAAGGAGGAGATTCCTGCTCTTTCACAGTGTTTATAATTGTATGACCGTCCCCTTATGGTGAAAGTTCCATTTTTTTTTGAAAGAATCAAAAATCCTCAAAGTCGTCGCCACGGTGATGAGCAACCTCGGCCTGGAGGTCGCCATGCAGCGCATGGGCGGGGCCATGGTTCGCACCCAGGTCGGAGACCGCTATGTGGTGGAGGAGATGCCCGGCGTGGGCAGGGGCCCGACCAGAAGGACATCCACCCCCATGGAGCAGATGCCGGCGGCCAGGGCGTTTTCGATCATGTAGCAGGAGAGGCGGGTGTCCTTGCCGATGACGATCCGGTGGCCGTGCCGCATGTCCTTGACCAGAAAGGCGAGGGCTCGCCCTATCTGCATGGCGATTTCTGTGGTCATGGGATAGGTGTTCGCCACCCCCCGCACTCCATCGGTGCCGAATAACTTTCTCATGCTGTACTCCTGGGAGCCTGGGTCAACCCGGAGTAGGCAGGGGAGAGCGCACTGGTGATTCGGCTCATTTGCCAAGGCTCCGGCCAATCTTCACGGTGACGGCGGACGGGACTGCTTCGATAATGTGGATCTCCCCAATTTTTTTAAAAAAATTTACTCATGCCCCTTGCTTGGTGGACTGCTTTTCGTTTACCTTAAAAACAACACCATTTTTTTCTCTTTTCCACCCCATATTTCTCTTTTTGACGGAACCCGGACCCCGATGCTGGAATTCGCACAATCACTCCGCTGGCAAGACATCTTCGATATCATGATCGTTTCGTTCATCATCTATCGTGTCATGCTGCTGATCCGCGGAACCCGCGCCGTTCAGATACTTTCCGGCATCGTGGTCCTCGTCGTGCTCTATTTCGCCGCGCGGGAACTCGAATTTCTCACCCTGTACTGGCTGTTGGGAACATTCCTCAGCTCGATTTTCCTGATCATCATTATCATCTTCCAGCGGGATATCCGGCGGGCCCTTGCCCAGGTCGGCCAAACCACCTTTTCCAAACCCCAGGAAGACACGGTGCACATTCTGCTCGAAATTGTCAGGGCGGCGCAGCAAATGGCCCAGCGCAAAATCGGCGGGCTCATCGTCATCGAACGGGAAACAGGACTCAATGAATACATCGAATCCGCCCACAGCCTTGACGCCATCGTCAGCAGAC
>Ga0351833_1014_pt1 | contig 32950 bp, 27 predicted proteins | sample BONcelHFGM3001C5_FD_206751 | JGI IMG/M metagenome (GOLD analysis project Ga0351833, IMG submission 206751) | Enriched cells from coal bed in the Powder River Basin, Montana, United States - BONCAT cells FGM rep1 HSBNCT.FGM.300.1.C5 ...
AGCCGGCGCAACCCCATAACGTTGGGACGGTGGCAACCATCCTGGAAACCGAGCGATTCGAAAACGGGGAGATCGACATCGTAGCCGTTGGGCAGGAGCGATTCACGCTTCACCAAATCCTCCAACACAGGCCCTATATTGTGGGTAAAGTGGCGACGCTGAACCCGATGGGGCAGGACACGCCTCGCGCCTGGGCCCTGGCCCATCGCGCCAGAGAAGTGCTGCCCAAATATATCGAGGCGCTGGCCGATGCAACCGGCACGTTCGTGCAGGTGGTCAACGTTCCCGAAGCCCCATCCCCGGTCGCGTTTCTGATTGCGCTCGCTTTGCAGGTCCGCCATGCGGAACGACAGGAATTGCTCAGCATGGCCGACATCCGCGATATGCTTGCCAGAGAGTTGACTTTGCTTGGCCGGGAGACTGCCCTTTGGCGCTACATATTGACTAGCCAGGAAGCGGAGAAAACACGAGAGTCCAGCCAATTCGGGCAGATTGCACTGAATTGATGACTCCCACTGCAAAAACACATTTTTCACCGCTGAGGCGCAGAGAGGTTTTAAGAACGTTAAAGGAAGTATAGAAAGCTATGGAAGACCTGCCGAAAGCTGGGGATGAAGCAATCGATCTCGAGGCCCGCGTTCTGGTCGCTGTCATGAACAACCCCCACGACCTCGACATCGCGCGGGAAAGAGGGTGGTATCGCATACCATTTCAACGCGCGCCCGCCCGGGTCGGCGCGGATTACCTCGCCTTTTACCATACGGCGGCCTTCGGGCGAGAGAAGTGGAGCATCTCGTACTACGCGCCGGTATGCGGCTACCGCATCGTCACCCGGCGCGACCTGCTGCCTGACGAACCGGACCATCCCCGAGCAGAGGAAAAATATTATCGCATCGACATCGGCTCTCTACAGGAGCTACCCGACCCCATTCCCAGCCGCAAGCTCCGCCGCATCACGTTTATTTCAACGACCCTATCCTGTCTGTTGGCGGCGAAGGAAATCCGCGACCTGTGGCAAGACGACCTGGCGGAAGAGCAACTGTGGCTGGCCTTTCGCAGCGGAGTGGCGGACACAGAGACGGACAGTTACCTCGGAGAGGCGCGCTGGCCGTACAGAGTAGAGCCGTCCCGAATCGGGAACGAAACCGCAGTCATCGAGCTGGACGCCCATCGCCAGTTCCACGTCCCGCACTGGTTCGCGGTGTATTTCTCACCCTGTCACATCTGCGACGATTCGCCGTCATGTCTGGACATGGTGCGGGGAGCGGTAATCAACGTAACCCCTCTTCCGCACAGCGGGTCACCTCGCGCTCGCGGATGAGCCGGCGGACAGATTCGATATGCCCGTACATGACCGCATCCCGGTCCAGGAAAGGAACGCGCGCTCGAATCAGCGCGTAGACAGGGGCAGTGCCTTTGCCCAGGCGGGCTTCAGGACCCAGCACCTTGCGGCGATAGTCGATGGCCTGCGCGGCGGCGAACAGTTCCATCGCCAGGATGTTCTCCACGTTTTCCATGATCTGCCACGCCTGCCGGGCCGCCGTGCACGAATTGCTCACGTGGTCTTCGGTGTTCGCCGAGGTGGGTATGGTGTCCGCGCTGGCGGGGTGGACCAGCACTTTGTTCTCGGAAGCCAGGCAGGCCGCCGTGTATTGCACCAGCATGAAGCCGGAGTTCAAACCACCCTCTTCGGTCAGGAACGCGGGCAGCGTGCCCTGATTCGAGGCCTCGTCGGTCAACCGGGTCAGCCGTCGCTCGGCGATGTTGCCCAGCTCGGTCAGAGCGAGCTTGAGGTAGTCCATCGCAATGGCGATAGGCTCTCCGTGAAAATTGCCCCCCGATAGCAAACGATACCCGCCGCTCTCGTCGAAGACCAACACCGGGTTGTCGGTGACCGAGTTGAGCTCGATCTCCAGCATCCAGTGCGCATAGAGAATCGCGTCGCGGATCGCGCCATGAACCTGAGGCATACAGCGCAGGGTGTAGGCATCCTGAACGTTGTGCGGGTCGTGTCCCCGCAGGAACGTGGAGTCTCCGATCAGTTGCCGCAGGTAAGCGGCGCACTCGATCTGGCGCGGATGGGGCCTGAGCGCGTGCAGGGCGGCATCGAAGGCATCGGGCGTCCCATGAAGGGCTTCCAGGCTGAGACATCCGGCGATGTCAGCCACGTGGCTCAGATTCTCAGACTGCCAGGTCGTCAGGCAGCCGATGGCGCATGAAACGGCCGTGCCATTGGTCAGGGCGAGGCCCTCTTTGGCTTCCAGCGTGACCGGAGCGAGGCCGGCCCGCCGGAGCGCGTCGCCGCCGGACAGGCGCTCGCCCTGATACACGGCCTCTCCCTCGCCGATGAGCACCAGGGCCAGGTGCGCCAGAGGCGCCAGGTCGCCGCTGGCTCCCAAAGACCCCTGGGACGGCAAGACGGGGTAGATGCCCCGGTTCAGCAGCGCGAGCAGGGCCTCGACCAGCTCAGGACGGACGCCGGAATGTCCTTTGGACAGCGTATTCGCCCGGATGAGGATCGCCGCCCGCGTGACCTCTTCAGACAGGGCCGGGCCGACGCCGACGGAATGGCTGACGACGATGTTGCGCTGCAAGTCTTTCAACTGGGCCGGAGAGATAAGCTTGTCCTTGAACGCGCCGAAGCCGGTGTTGATCCCATAATGGACTCTGCCGGAAGCGATAGCGTCCTCGACGCACCGGCGTCCGCGAGCGATCTTCTCCCGCGCCAGGCCGGCTAGGACGACCTGAAGCTCTCCCGGCGGTGCCCCGGCGACCTTCACCACATCATCTATGGTCAGGTTTTCGCCATCGAGATAAAAGGTGTTCATGTTTTACTTCGCCTCCTTGCAGCAAACTGTAGTCACGCCAGCTAAACGGTACGCCTTTATTCTATCACAAGTTGAAATTATCACAAGAGCAGAGTGGAAAGTGGTCAAATTTCTATGTCAAATTTCTATTGACAAACCCAAAAACTCATGATATAATGTTAACGGTAACATGGTTACGTTACCATGTGTCGCATTTCCTGAACAGATTGTATCGCAGCAGGAGATTTCTTTGTCGGAAAAACCATCCCCCACCATCCGTGATGTCGCTAAACGAGCGAGCGTTTCAGCCATCACTGTCTCGCGTGTGGTCAACAACTCCGGCTACGTCGGCCAGGAGACGCGCGGGCGCGTGGAAGCCGCTATTGCCGAATTAGGTTACGTGCCCAACACACTGGCGCGCAGTCTTCGTTCTCGTTCCACCAACGCGCTGGCGCTGATTCTGACCGACATCACCAATCCCTTCTGGACAACCGTTGGCCGTGGTGTAGAAGATACAGCGAACGAGGCCGGTTTCACGGTTATTCTGGGCAACACAGACGAATCCGAAACCAAGCAAGAAAAATACTTGCACACAGTGCTTCAACAGCAAGTGGACGGCGTGATCCTCGTTCCAGCCAGCAGCTCTGCCGAACCCATCCTTTTTATCCAGGAGCAGAATACCCCTGTCGTGGTCATGGACCGGCGGGTCGATTGCGACGACGTGGACGTGGTGCGCGTCGATTCCACAGGAGGCGCCCATCAGCTCGTTCGCCTGCTCCTCTCGCAGGGCCACCGGCGGATTGCTGTCCTGAGCGGCCCGTCAGGTATCTCTACGAGTGAAGACCGTATTGCCGGTTACCGCCGGGCATTGGCCGAAGCAGGGCTAGGCCACGATGCAGAAGTCGTGATTACCGGTGGATTCAACCAGCAGAGTGGGTATGAAATGGCCTGGCAAGTGCTCAACATGACCCCACGGCCCAGCGCACTGTTTACCGGCAACAACTTCATCGGACTCGGCGCGTTGCGGGCCTTGCGGGAAGCCAAACTGCGTATCCCCGAAGATATATCCCTGGTGAGCTTCGACGACCAACTGCCGGATTTTTCTGTCGAACCATTTCTCACTGTCGTGGCGCAGCCTGCTTATGAGATAGGGCAGCGTGCAACAGAATTGCTTTTGAGTCGTTTAGCGGGAACAGCACCCGCAGCGTATCAAGAGATCGTGATGCCAACCGAGCTCATTGTGCGCAGGTCGACCAGGCCAGTACAAGGAGCAGAGCTGAAAGACGCCATAATGGTTCACTGATCGATTCAGATTCTTTTATAATCAGGAGGGACTCGCTTTCTATGGACCACAAAGAAAGGTTCCACGCCACCATCGAACGACGACCTGTCGACCGGCCGGCCACCTGGCTTGGCATACCCGTGACCGATGCCCTGCCCAACTTGTTTCAGTATTTCAGTGTGGGGAGCGTCCATGAGCTGATCGTCAAGTTGGATGACGATGTGGCGCCAGTCGAGCTGCCCTACCACTCCCCCACCTCCAACGCCATCTACATGGCCTTCGACTTCGCCAAAAAAGGCGCTCTTTCTGAAAACGAACGAACGCTGACCGCGCCCGGATTCTTCGAGGATTATGACGACCCGGAAGCCGCAGATAAGTTCGACTGGCCTGACCCGACGAAATACATCGATCCCGAAGAATGCAGACGCGCCGTGGAAGATGTCCCACCCGGCCGGGCCGTGTTGGGTGTGCTGTGGTCCGCCCACTTTCAGGACACCTGCGCGGCCTTCGGCATGGAATCGGCCCTGATGAAGATGTACGACTCGCCGGATCTGGTTATGGCCGTAGCCGACCGCATCGTCAATTTCTATCTGAAGGCCAATGCGATTTTCTACGAAGCGACCCGGGGCAAACTGGATGCCGTGCTCATTGGCAACGATTTCGGCGCGCAGCAGGCCCTCATCCTTTCTGCGAAAATGATCAGGAAATTCGCGTTTTCCGGCACGAGAAAACTGGTCGACCAGGCTCACACTTATGGCCTGAAGGTCATACACCATTCTTGCGGCGCCGTAAGAGACATCATCCCTGACCTGATCGACATCGGCGTGGATGCCATCCACCCCATTCAGGCTCTGGCCGCGGGGATGGAAGCGGAATCTCTCAAGAAGGACTTTGGCGACCGGGTATCTTTCTGCGGCGGCGTCGATCATCAGAACCTGCTGGTCAGCGGCAGCGCCGCAGAGGTCAGACAGAAAGTGCTGGAGCTAAGGGAAATTTTTCCGACGGGGTTAGTGATTTCGCCCAGCCACGAAGCCATCCTGCCGGACATCGCACCAGCCAACATAGAGGCGATGTTCCAGGCCGCTAGAGAATAACCGGCGTAAGGGCGTAATTGCATTACGCCCCACGAATCACCTTAAGGAGGAGACCACCATGAAACGTTACGGTCAATTGATCCGGCTCAAGACAGGCATACTGGAGGAGTACAAGAAGTATCATGCAGACGTGTGGCCCGCAGTGCTGGACATGATCCGCCAGTGCAACATCCGCAACTACTCGATCTACCATAAGGACGGTTATCTTTTCGCCTACTTCGAGTATTACGGCGATGATTTCGCCGCCGACATGGCGAAGATGGCCGCCGACCCGGTGACACAGGACTGGTGGGCCATCATGATGCCCCTGCAAGACCCCATACCGACACGGCAGGAAGGGGAATGGTGGGCCGACATGGAAGAGGTCTTTCACACCGATTAGGCTGCGTTCAGCCTTAGGCCGGTGGGCATCCAGCCCAACATCCCATACACTATAGCGGTCTCTCGCTGTGCACCACAGCGAAAGAATATCAAACTTTTATACATGAAAGGAGAGGTACAAATGGATAAGAAAAGGTTCAATGTCGTATTGGTTCTGTTCTTGATTGCCACGTTGGTGCTCACCGCAGCTCCCTTCCCGGCAGCAGCGCAGGAAGGCGAGGAAGATGAGAAAATCGTGCTGGGCGCAGTGCAGATGGTCGCCTTCCACGAGTGGTTCCGCACCATCGAGATGGGTATGGCAGCAGCGGCTGAAGATCTTGGCGCCGAGTTGCTGGTTGCCAACGCCCAGGCCCAGGTGGACGTCGAAGCTTCGATGGTCGAGAACTTCATTGCCCGCGGCGTCGACGCCATCACCATCAGCGCGCTCGACTCCAAAGCCTCGGTCGCAGCTCTGAAGAAAGCGGTCGATGACGGCATCGTCATGGTCAACTACAACACCACCCTCGATTCGCCCATCATGGAGACCTTCATCGGCGTCGACAACTACGAACTGGGCGCACAGGCTGGCCGTTGGGTGCTCGACTACATCAACACCAACATGGATGGCAAGGCCAAGATCGCCCTGCTGACGATCCCGAAGTACGAAGTGGGCAAGCAGCGACGTGAAGGCTTCGTGGCCGAGATCAGCGTGAACCCGAACATCGAAATCGTGGCCGAGCAGGAAGGCGAAAGCCCGGAGCAAGGGGCCAACACGCTGGAGACCATCATGCAGGGCAACCCCGACCTCGATTTGGTGTGGGCGGCGAATGAAGGCGGCCTGGTAGGCGCACTAACTGCGACCAAAGGCTCGGACATCAAGGTCGTTGGCACGGACATGAGCCTGCAGGTGGCCAAGGCCCTGCTCGACCCGAACACCAGCTTGCTGGCTGTCTCCACCCAGAACCCATACGAGATCGGCTACACCGCCGCCGAAACCGCCATCAAAATGGCAAAAGGCGAACCCGTCGAGTCCGATGAAGACAAGATGATAGGCACTTACGAAGTCAAGACCAAGCGGTTGATCCCGTTGGAGATGTACACCAAGGACAAACTTGAAGCAGTCGAAGCCTATCTCACCAAGTACAAGACCCTCGAAGAGGGCGGACGTGTAGAAGAAGAGCCGGCCGAGCAGACGCCGGTAACACTGGGCGCAGTGCAGATGGTCGCCTTCCACGAGTGGTTCCGCACCATTGAGATGGGTATGGCGGCAGCGGCTGAAGATCTTGGCGCCGAGTTGTTGGTCGCCAACGCCCAGGCCCAGGTGGACGTCGAAGCTTCGATGGTCGAGAACTTCATTGCCCGCGGCGTCAATGCCATCACCATCAGCGCGCTCGACTCCAAAGCCTCGGTTGCGGCTTTGAAAAAGGCGGTCGATGACGGCATCGTCATGGTCAACTACAACACCACCCTCGATTCGCCCATCATGGAGACCTTCATCGGCGTCGACAACTACGAACTGGGCGCACAGGCTGGCCGTTGGGTGCTCGACTACATCAACACCAACATGGATGGCAAGGCCAAGATCGCCCTGCTGACGATCCCGAAGTACGAAGTGGGCAAGCAGCGACGTGAAGGCTTCGTGGCCGAGATCAGCGTGAACCCGAACATCGAAATCGTGGCCGAGCAGGAAGGCGAAAGCCCGGAGCAAGGGGCCAACACGCTGGAGACCATCATGCAGGGCAACCCCGACCTCGATTTGGTGTGGGCGGCGAATGAAGGCGGCCTGGTAGGCGCACTAACTGCGACCAAAGGCTCGGACATCAAGGTCGTTGGCACGGACATGAGCCTGCAGGTGGCCAAGGCCCTGCTCGACCCGAACACCAGCTTGCTGGCTGTCTCCACCCAGAACCCATACGAGATCGGCTACACCGCCGCCGAAACCGCCATCAAGTTGGCGCGCGGTCAAGAGGTCGAGTCCGACGAAGACAAGATGATAGGCACTTACGAAGTCAAGATCAAGCGGTTGATCCCGTTGGAGATGTACACCAAGGACAAACTTGATGAAGTCGAAGCCTACCTTGCCAAGTACAAAACCCTTGAAGAAGGCGGCAAGGTGCAGTAATCTTGCGGCGCGGCAGGACCATTTGCCGACAATCGGTTAAGGACCTATAATCTGAGTGTATCGCTCAGGCTACGCTGTAGGTCAGGATTTCCATACCCGACCTACAGCGCAGCCACCTGAGGTATGGTATGTTCATCCGGCGCAAAATGCGTCACTCCCCTTCGAATTGAGGCAGGTAGCATGTCAGAATTACTCTTGATGGAATGTGTCTCGAAGAGTTTTGGAGGCATTCAGGCGCTCCAGCAGGTGAATTTTCACCTGCAAGCGAAACAGGTACATGCCCTGGTCGGCAAGAACGGCGCGGGCAAAAGTACCTTGATGAAGATTCTCATGGGCGTCCACCCACCCGACGCCGGTCAGATTTACTTGCACGGCAACCCGGTGTCGATCACGAGTCCCCAAGCTGCACACAACCTGGGTATCTCTATCGTTTATCAGGAACTCAGCCTGATACCCACGCTCACGGTGGCCGAAAACGTGTTTTTGGGGCGGCTGCCGCATCGCCAGGCGACGCCGCTCGTTGATTGGAATGTTCTGGCGCGCAAAACCCAGTCGGTCATGGAGCGCGTAGATCGGTCCATCGACCCACGGGAGTCAGTTTCAAACCTGAGCATCGCCCAACAGCAGATCGTCGAAATTGCTAAAGCGCTTTCGACTGACCCGCAAATTCTCATCCTGGACGAGCCGACATCGGCGCTGACCGATCAAGAGGTCAATCATCTGTTCGAGATTATCAGGACACTCAAGAAACAAGACGTAGGCATCATTTACATATCTCATCGCCTGGCAGAAGTCGAACAGATAGCGGACTATATCACCGTCTTGAGAGATGGACAGACCGTTGGGGAAGGTCCGATGGAGCAATTAAACCACCAACAGGTCGTGCATTTGATGGTGGGCAGCCAGTTGGCGTCACTCAGCCACGAACCTCAGACCAAAACAGACTCGAATGAAGTTGTGCTTTCAGTGAGGGGGTTATCACGCGGCAACGTATTGAATCATGTCAGTTTCGACCTGTACCGAGGCGAGATTTTGGGTATAGCAGGGTTGATGGGCGCCGGGCGCACCGAGCTGCTGCGCGCCATTTTTGGCGTCGATCCCATTGACCAGGGTGAAATCACGATCAATGGGAAGCTCATTCCCAAGCCCAACCCGCGAATGCTGAAACGGCTCGGCATGGCACTGACCCCTGAGGACCGCAAGACACAGGGCCTGATTATGGGCATGTCGGTCCGCCGCAATATGACATTAACCATCCTGCAGCGCATATCCCGCTTTGGCTTCATTCGCAGCCTGGTCGAAAACCAAATCGTCCGGCGGTTGATCGAACAATTGGACATCGTGGTCGATGACCCGGCGGTTCCGGTCGAGAGCCTGAGCGGCGGCAACCAACAAAAGGTCGTTCTGGCTAAATGGCTGGCGAACAAGCCCACGATTCTGATGCTGGATGAGCCAACCCGAGGCGTCGATGTGGGCGCGAAAAGCCAAATCTTCTCACTGCTTCAGGACTTGACCGCGCAGGGAGTCAGCGTCATTTTCATCTCTTCCGAACTGGAAGAGGTAGTGGATATTGCCGACCGTATTTTAACAATGCATAAAGGGCAAATCGTCGCCGAAGTTTCGGGCAGCCACGCAGATATGGAGCATATATTACTATCAGCAACCGGAGGTCTATCTGTCGATGTCACCACAAATTGTTAAATCAACAGAAGCCGCATGTGAAACCCCGCCTACAGGGGCGCGGGCTTCAGTAAAGTCTGGAATCTTTGCCCGGGGACTGGGCCAACAAGGCGGGCTTTTCATCGCACTCATCGTACTATCGGCTTTGCTTGCCTTCATCGCGCCCAGATTTCTCACGTTCAACAACATTCTCAACGTCCTACGACAGGTTTCTATGACGGCCATTATCGCCGTTGGCATGACGATGGTCATCACCGCCGCCGAAATCGACTTGAGCGTGGGGTCGCTGGTCTCCTTCACCGGTGTTTTCCTGGCATGGCTGAATCTCGACCACGGCATTCCTTTGCCGTTGGCCTTCGTCATGTCGCTGTTAATGGGTACCCTGGTCGGCGCATTCATCGGGTTCATTCGCACCAGTCTGAACATTCCCGCTTTCATCATCACGCTGGGGCTTTACACCGCATTGCGCAGCGGGGCTTACGTCATCTGTGATGGCTTCCCCATCGCGCCATTCGAGGCGTCATATAACTGGCTCGGCGGCGGCTTTATCGGCCCCATTCCTGTGCCGGTAGTCATCATGTTCATCATCTACGCGCTGGGATACGTCGCCTTTAACCACACCTCGTGGGGCCGGTCGATCCATGCAGTCGGCGGCAACGAAGAAGCCAGCCGGCTTTCAGGTATCAATACTCAGGCTATCAAAATGAGCGTCTTCATGCTGACCAGCACGTTGGCCGCCTTCGCTGGCATGATCCTGGCCTCTCGGTTGGACTCCGGCACGCCGACAGTGGCCGTCGGTTGGGAACTGGAGGTCATCGCCGCAGTCATCATCGGCGGCACCAGTCTATATGGTGGTAAAGGCAATCTGATCGGGACGCTCCTCGGCGCGCTGTTCGTCGCCGTACTGGGCAATGGGATGATCTTGATTGGCATCTCACCGTACGTTCAGGGTGTGGTCAGCGGTTCGGTGATTTTGTTGGCCGTTATCGTCAGCGCGCCGCGCCGGTTGAGGTAAGATAAAGGATAGGGTGGTGTGGAGCGGGCAAGATGCTTGCTCCACATTATGGGCAGGATGCCGATAACACGCCATAATTCAGGAGCGCGATATGATTTCCAGAGAGTTGGTAAAAAGGACGCTGCAATTCGACTGCCCCGCCAGAATACCCAGGCAACTCTGGTATTTGCCTTGGGCAAAAATGAACCACCCCGAAGAAATCAAACGCATTCAAACCACATTTCCTGATGACATCGTGGCCTGCCCGCACGTCAGCAAAGCCATCTCACCGGACGTTTTGAGCGCTTACGCCGACGATGGCGTGGTTTACCAGATAGGCACTTTCATCGATGAGTGGGGGTGCAATTTCACCAGCATCCAGGCTGGCGTCATCGGTGAAGTAAAAGAACCTCTGGTCAAAGAATGGGATGACATCGACAGAGTCACTATGCCTTATGACTATCTGTCTATCGATGTGGATCAGGTCAACGCTTTTTGCCGCAACACCGAAAAGTTCGTGCTGAACGGTGGAACGTCCGGCAGTTTCCCGCGCCCATTCGAGCGGCTGCAATTCATCCGGGGAACGGCCAATGCCTACATCGACCTGATGGAACAGCCCCGGCCGTTGTTCGACTTGCTGGAGCGAATGCACGATTTCTATAAACAGCTTATGAAAGTCTGGGCCGAAACCGAGGTCGATGCGGTCTGGTTTATGGATGATTGGGGCGCGCAGCAATCTCTGCTCATCTCACCCAATCTGTGGCGGCAGGTCTTCAAACCGATGTATAAGGACTACATCGATATCGCTCACGAGCACGGCAAATTCGCTTTCATGCACTCCGATGGGTATATCTTGGACATCCTGCCGGACTTGATAGAGATCGGGCTGGACGCGGTCAACTCGCAGCTCTTCTGCATGGGCATGGAAAAACTGGCGACCTTCAAGGGCCAGATCACCTTCTGGGGAGAGATCGACCGCCAGTGGCTGCTGCCTTTCGGTACGCCAGAACAAATCGCGGCGGCTGTCCGTCAGGTGAAGGATACCCTGTACCACGATGGCGGCGTCATCGCTCAGTGCGAGTTCGGGGCAGGAGCGAAGCCCGAAAATGTATACGCCGTCTATCAGACATGGAACGATGTCCTCTAATTCCTCGCTGAAGACCCAATTCCAAGACCATGGACGGGACTTGGCGCGCCCCTGGTGAACAAATCACCAAGAGCTTGAAAAACGGAGCGCTTGGTGATATAATCCTCTGAACATGAGTTCGATAACAGCGGTAGCGTGGCTGCCGCAGTCCATACAATCAATCCATACGATCGGATCAGGAGCAATTGAGTTTTTATGTTGGAAAAATTGGCCGTTATTGAGGCGCGTTACGAAGAATTGTATCACCTGATGGCTGACCCTCAGGTGGCGACCGACCCCGACCGGGTGCGGGCTTATGCCCAGGAACAGGCTGAACTGGAAGACCTGGTTCAAAAGTACCGCAGCTACAAAGTGATCGATCAATCTTTGCGGGAAACCAGGGCGATGTCCGACGAGAGCCTGGACGAAGAAATGAGGGTCATGGTCGCCGACGAAATCGAATCATTGAAAGAGCAGCAGACCGGCCTTCAGGCAGAACTGAGAGATATGCTGCTGCCCAGAGATCCTAACGATGAGAAAAACGTCATCGTGGAGATTCGGGCAGGGACGGGCGGCGACGAAGCGGCCCTGTTCGCCGCGAACCTGGCGCGGATGTACATGAAGTACGCGGAAAGCCAAAACTGGAAGACCTCGGTCATAAGTCAGAACGAGATCGGCATCGGCGGGTACAAAGAAATCATATTTGAGGTCAAGGGACGCGGTGCGTACTCCCGGCTCAAATACGAAAGCGGCGTGCACCGTGTGCAGCGCGTGCCCGCCACCGAATCCAGCGGGCGCATCCACACCTCTACGGCGACAGTGGCAGTCCTGCCCGAGGTGGACGAAATCGAAATCGAAGTCGATCCGAACGATCTCCGTATCGATGTATACCGCGCGACCGGCCACGGCGGACAGAGCGTGAACACGACAGACTCGGCGGTGCGCATCACCCACCTTCCGACGGGACTGGTCGTTTCCTGCCAGGACGAACGTTCCCAGCTTCAAAATCGGTTACGGGCCATGGCTGTGCTGCGCGCCCGCCTGTATGCCGCCGAGCAGGAGCGCCAGTTCAACGAGATCACCCAGAGCCGCCGCTCTCAGGTCGGGACGGGCGAGCGGAGTGAGAAAGTACGCACCTACAACTTCCATCAAAACCGGGTCACCGATCACCGCATTGGCATGACCAGCCACCGCCTGGAGGCCATTCTCGAAGGCGATATCGACGAGTTCATCGACGAGCTGGCAACCACCGATCAGGCCGAAAAATTGAAGGCCGCCGAGGTGGCGTGAGATTCTTCGCTTCGCTCAGAATGACGTGAGGTCGGATCAGAATGGCGCGAGGTCGCACGATGGACATCGGCGAGCACATTCGTAAAGCCGTCGAGCAGCTCGACCGGGCTGGCTGTGATACGCCGCGCCTGGACGCCGAGTTACTGCTGGGCCACGCGCTCGGTCTGAGCCGGGCTCAACTGATCGCGCGATGGGACCAAGTCCCCTCTGCGGACCAGGCGGAGGCGTACCTCGCGTTGCTAGGCCGGCGCGCGCGCCGCGAGCCATTGGCGTACATCGTTGGGCGTAAGGAGTTCTTCGGCCTGGAGTTCGAAGTGGACCGGAGCGTGCTGATTCCCCGCCCGGAGACCGAACTGCTGGTGGAGCGCGCCATCGAGACAGCGCGGCAGATCGACCAGTCGGGGCGTGAGATTCTTCGCTCCGCTCAGAATGACGCAGGATGCCGGCTCCACATTGCCGACATCGGTACCGGCAGCGGCGCCATCGCCGTGAGCCTGGCCGTGTCTTTGCGCGAGGCTTCGATATACGCTGTGGACCGGAGCGCGGCAGCCCTGGCAACAGCGGCTCGCAACTGCGCCCGGCACGGAGTGGAGGACCGGGTCAGGCTCTTGCAGGGGGATTTGCTGGCGGCGCTGCCTGAACCGGTGGATATGATCGTCGCGAACCTGCCCTACGTCGGGCGCGCCGAATTGGAGACGCTCGCGCCGGAGATCCGATGCTTCGAGCCAGCCGAAGCTCTGGACGGCGGCGCGGATGGGATGGACCTTATCCGACGGCTACTTGCGCAAGTCGCCAGCCAGGCGCAGCGTCCACGACGGGGCAAGATGCCCCCTCCACAGGTCATCTTGCTGGAAATCGGGGCGATGCAGGGGCAGGCTGTAATCGAGTTAGTGGAAGAAATTCTTGGCGGAGCCGAAGTATCCCTCACACAGGACTACGCCGGCTTCGACCGAATCGTTACGGTGAGATAATGACCTATAGACTTTTAGCTATGGATTTAGACGACACCATACTCCCTAGAGAAGGGAACATTTCAGAGCGGTCGAGAGCCGCTATCCGCACAGCGCAGGAACATGGCGTCATGGTGACGCTGGCCTCTGGCCGCACGTTCGGCGCCGTGTCACGTTTCGCCCGCGACCTGGGCATCGATCTGCCAGTCATCACCCATCAGGGTGCGCTGGTCAAGGATACGGTCACGGGCCAGGTGCTCTACGAAGATCTGTTCCCGCTCGATGTCATGCGCGATGTAGTTCGTTTTTGCCGAGCGCACGACCTGCACCTCAACATTTACTTCGGCGATGACACATTCATGGAGAAAGGCGGGCCAGAATTCGAGCTATACTCGGCGCTATCCCGCAGAACTCAGAGCCTGACGCCCGATTTGATGGCCGTGTTGGACCGCAGTCCGACCAAATTTATCGTTGTATCAGCGACGCCGGAACGCACGGAAATTACCATGCCTCTGCTAAAGGCAGCATTTGGCGACCGGGTGAGCATCCTCAGGTCGCACCCCATATTGATCGAAGGGGTCATGCCGACGGTTTCAAAAGGGCGCGCTCTGTCGATCCTGGCCGATCATCTCGGTGTGTCACAGGCGGAAACGGCAGCCATCGGCGACAATGAGAACGACATGGACATGCTGAAATGGGCCGGGCTTGGCCTGGCGATGGGCAACGCCGCCCTGGAGGTCCAGGCAGTGGCCGATTGCGTTCTGCCGCCCATCTGGGAAGAGGGCGCGGCCTACGGTATCGAGCACTACATCCTTAACGGCAGCGCGCGACCTTTGGCGGCTATGGAAAGCCGCCCTACACATCAGCAGCAGTGCGATGGCTGAATGGCAGACCCGCGTGCTTTTCGCCGGGCAACCTGAAGCCGTTACCGAAGCGGTTGAATGGCTGCGGGCAGGACACGTGGTGGCATTTCCCACCGATACGGTCTATGGTATCGGCGCTCATGCCTTCATCGAGCGGGCGGTCGCGTCACTGTACGAGGTGAAGGAACGCCCACCTGGCAAGTCCATCCCGCTGCTGCTATCCACCCACAGGGACCTGTCACAGGTGGCCTGGCCGGTCCCTGACCTGGCCTGGCGCTTGGCCGAACGATTCTGGCCAGGCGCACTAACCCTGGTGGTCCCCAAAGGGCCAGCCGTGCCGGCCATCGTCAGCTCCGAGGCGGGTGTGGCCGTGCGGGTCCCGGCTCACCCGGTCGCGCCTGCGCTCATCCGGCAATTGGGCGCGCCGCTGGCAACGACCAGCGCGAACCTGTCGGGCAGGGCCAGCCCGGTAACCGCAGAGGATGTACTGGCACAAATGGACAGGCGCATCCCGCTGATTCTGGACGGCGGGCCGTGCAAAGGGGGCATCCCCTCCACCGTGCTCGACCTGACACAGTCGCCGCCGCGTATCTTACGCGAAGGCGGCATTCCCGCCGAGGAGATAGAAGCCTTCTTAAACACAGATGAGTCTGCTGAAAAAAGACCCTAATTCAACGCAAAGCCGCCAGGTCGCCAAGACGCAAGGGATGAGTGGACTCATCGGTGGCGACGAATCAGATGTGAGGAGCGCGCGATGGAAATCGGAATCGATGCCAGCAGAGCCACGACACCCCAACCGACGGGAACGGAACACTATTCCTGGCGGTTGATCAACGGGCTGCTCCGATTATCGGATGGACACCGGTATCGGTTGTACATGCGGGAGCGCCCAGCGGTGGGTCACTTCCTCGACGTGTCCCATGCCGAACACGTGGTCATGCCCTTCGGGCGGCTGTGGACGCACGCCCGCCTGTCCGCTGAGATGCTGCTCCACCCGCCCGATGTGTTGTTCGTGCCCGCCCACGTGTTGCCTCTGATTCATCCCCGGCGCAGTGTGGTCACCGTCATGGACCTGGGCTATCGATATTACCCGGAGACCCACCCCTGGCAAGACCGCCTCTACCTGGACTGGTCCACACGCCGGAATGCCCACCAGGCGCGTCAGGTCATCACCATCTCCGGCGCCACGCGCGATGATCTGATCCGCCACTACGGGACCGACCCAGCCAAGATTACGGTCGTCTACCCCGGCGTCGATGAGGAAATCGTCAGGGAGGAAGAACCGGACCGCATAGGCGAGGTCAGATCACACTATGGGCTGACGGACAGCTACCTGCTCTACATCGGCACGCTCCATCCTCGCAAGAACCTGGTCCGGCTGATACGCGCCTTTGGGCGGATGCTGAGCGAATGGCCCTCGGAAGCCGGTGAATCACCCATGCTGGTACTGGCAGGGAAAAAAGGCTGGCTCTACGACCAAATATTTGCCGAAGCGCACGCGCTGGGCCTGGAAAACCGGGTCATCTTCCCCGGTTATATCCCCCAGGCTCACTTACTTCCGCTGCTGTCAGGGGCCGGCGCATTCGTTTTCCCTTCGCTGTTCGAGGGGTTCGGGTTCCCTATTCTCGAGGCGATGGCCTGTCATGTGCCGGTGGTGACTTCACGGGCATCTTGTCTGCCGGAGGTAGCCGGTGACGCCGCTTTGTTAGTCGATTCTCACGACGAGGCCGACCTGGCCCGCGCGATGACACGCATCACGACCGACCCCGCCCTGCGAGCTGCCCTGGTCGAGCGGGGTATCCGTCGCGCGCAGGAGTTCACCTGGGAACGCTGCGCCCGCGAAACTCTGGCCGTGTTGGAGAGGGCAGGCGAAAGGTAAATTTGTTTTGACAAAAACCTGTGCTTCTGCTATCCTTGCAAAGGCTTGGACCCTCCGCCAGGACAAGCGAGATTCTTCATTTCGTTCAGAATGACATACTGAACCTGTTTTTTGAGAAGATGGAGGGGACCGGGTTTCACCCGCGCCCCGTCGCGTGCAGGAGATTCTTCGCTACGCTCAGAATGACATAGGGGGAAAATCAATACGTGGAGATCGCGCCCACAGGCTGGCTTTCGGTCATCCGTCTGATTGTGACTGGCACAGTCTTGTTTTTTATTCCCGGTTGGCTCTTTCAGTCTATCGTATTATGGGACGTTCCCCTCAGTCTCGTTTTTCGTCTTCCGCTCTCCTTCACCCTGAGCGCCGGAGGCATCGCGCTGTTGGGTATCGCGGCTTACGTATTCGGTGGCTCTCTGGATACCGTCCAGGCTCTGTTCGTGGTCTGGCTGGTCGGCTTGATTGCAGTATGGCTGTGGCGATTCGGCAAGAAGTGGAGCCGGCATCCTGCCGACTTACGGGCCGCTTTTCTCTCAATGCAATCACGGGGGATTGCCCATACGATTTTGGTTTTGCTCCTTGCCGCTCTATGCGCCGGTCTGGCGCTTTACGGAGGAGGCTGGCTAAGTCATAAAGCCGACGGATTTTACCACCTGGCAGCCATACGCCGCCAGATTGATACGGGAACACCTCTGCCGCAAGGCCTGTTCTATGTGTATGAGGAGCCCCTACGGGGTTTGAACCCTACAGCAGGGACCTGGCATCTCGTCCTTGCCCTTTTTTCTTTGTGGTCTCAGATCGATATGACCTGGATATGGCAGTACTTGCCCGCGCTGATTGCCCCATTGTTGGTCCTTTCGTTTTACTCCTTTGCCTTGAGCCTTTGTAAAAGGTCCTGGCTGGCATTCTTGGGGACGGCCCTTCAATTGGTGCTATACGATAAGCTGGACTTCCGCGCCTCGGTCTATCCCAATCAGGCCGGTCTTATTCTGCTTTGGTGTGCGTGGACACTGACGTGGATGTACATCGATTCGGGCAGGATACGAGACATCGCGCTGATCGGGCTGGTGGTGATCGCGATGGCAAGTTGGCACTTATTGATCGTGGAGTTTTTCTTTGTGGCGCTGGTATTATATCTCCTGTTGCGTTCGCTGGCGATATGGTTTTCCGGGGAGAGTCGGCAGGGTGCCAACTCCACGTGGTGGGCCGACCTGGACGTCCGGCGACTGTTGCACATCTTGATACCGGCGTTTGCTTTGGTTTTACCCGTTCTCGCTTACCGCATCTTGCAAGAAAATCTCGCATATCATTCCACTATCGAGCGCTGGTTAGCCATATCTCCGTACCCCACTTTTCGTTCCAGCTTGAACCTGGGGTATGGATTCTCGATCATCGGTCCCATTGAATTATATAAAGTAGATCTCCGCTGGCGATTTGCCCCATTTCGCTTCGCAGTATGGCTGTTCAGTTGCCTGGCTGCTATTTTAATGATACCTTTTTGTCTAAAGCGACAGAGATTCATCCTGTTCATGGCAGCAACGGTCAGCGTCATCCCTTTGGTGCTCTTAAACCCTTTCCTGATTACCTTTTTGCAGGGTAAAATGATTGATATCGGCATCATTCGTTTGGTGTTGCTCCCACCGTATGGGCTGATCCTGGCATGGTTCTTTTGGGAGCAGATAGGGAATTGGATACGCGGAGTGTCCTCCCTATTTCCTGCTGAACACGCCTCACCGTCGCTGGCGTGTAGGGCGGCTTTCCATAGCCGACAGTGGGCAATGTGGCCCCGTCAGTTGGCGCGGCTGGCGGGACTGGTTGCCGGGGGAGCCCTGATCTTCCTGGTGGGTTATGTCCTGTTCTGGCAAGGGATCGACAATCTGCGTGATCTATACGACCCAGCTTCCCAGCATGTATACAGTCTGAAGGCCACCCACGAACAAATGCGACGCAGCGATCAGCCGCCTTACGAGTTCTTGATACGACATTCGGCGCCGGATGCTGTCGTGCTGAGTGACCCTGAAAGCAGTTATTATCTGGGAGGCTTGACCGGCCGAGCGGTCGTAGCCGTGCTCGCAGGCCATTATCCCCCGCCTACGGGGCCGTCTCACCAAGAACGGCAGCAGGACAGCTTAGCGGTCTTGGACCCTGGCGCGGGACTGGACGAGACGACACAACTGCTGGACAAATACAAAGCCTGCCTGATTTGGGTCGATTCGGAAGCGGAGAATATGAACTCGGCGACTCTCGTCCAGCGCAAATTCGAAGGCAATCCCAATCTCTTCAACAAGGTGTATGAGGATGCGGAAGTAACCATCTACCATTATCTCGGACGACAGGCAGGTTGTGTAGAATGAAAGCCCCTGGCTTCATCAAGAGCACAGTCTCCACGCTGGCTACCCGATTATTGATCATGGTACTGGCCTCATTGATCGGCATCGTAGCCGCGCGCGCATTAGGGCCGGCCGACCTCGGCGCGTTTACCGTTGCCCTGGCTCTGCCGGCGCTGGTTTCTCTTTTCTTACAGTTCGGCTTGGGAATGGCGAACGTCTACTACATGGGACAGGGGAAATACCCGGTCGATGTATTGTTAGGCAATGCCCTCAGCCTTAGCCTCATCACCAGTGGTATAGCCGTTCCCGTGTATATAGCTCTCATTCCTCTGCTCACCCGAACGGTCGCCGCGGAAATTGAGCCCGGGGTTTTGATGCTCGTGGGGCTATCCATCCCTCCCGCGCTCGTGGGAGGGCATTTATCCTTCATATTGTTAGGACTACAAGACATCCAGGAATATAACCTGCTCCGGCTGATCCGAAATGGCGGCACGTTGATCCTGTTGATACTTTTCATACTGGTATTCCAGATGAGAGTCATGGGCGCCGTACTGGCCGTGACCCTGGCCTGGACAGTGATGGTGGTCAGAGCTTTCTGGGCCTTGAGAGGAAAAGTGCGGATTCGTCTGACCTGGAATTGGGAGATTCTGCGAGAGTGTCTGAAGCTCGGCGCCAAGGGTTATCTGGGCAATCTCTTTCAGTTTTTCAATTACCGGCTGGACGTATTGCTCCTCGGCTTCTTCATGGGAGTGACCGCCGTCGGCTTGTATGCAACGGCAGTGGCCGCTGCTGAGGCGCTCTGGTATCTGCCCGAGGCGGTGGGCACTGTGCTTTTTCCCAGAATCGCGCTCTCTTCTAGCGAAGAGGCCAGTTCTTTCACCCCGGTCGTCACCCGGTCTGTGTTTTTCCTAACGCTCATTTTCGGAGTGATAATGTGTGCGCTGAGCTATCCATTGATCACGGTGCTGTTCGGGGCAAACTACGAAGACTCTGTCTCGCCCCTTCGTTTGCTTCTGCCTGGTGTGGTCATACTCAGCATATCGAAAGTGCTGTCCAGTGACTTGGGCGGAAGAGGGCTTTTGTTGTATAATACCCTGGCGGCACTGAGTGGGCTGGCGGCTACAGTGGCTCTCGATCTCATATTGATCCCGCGCTTTGGGATCAATGGCGCGGCTATCGCTTCTTCTGTGTCGTATTCTTTGAATACGGTGGTGGTATTGTGTGCTTATGTCAATGCTTCGGGCAAGCCTCTCGTTCAGGTATTGATACCCCAACCTGCCGATTTGAAAATATATTTCAGATTGTGGGACCGTTTGTCGGGTGCAGCCTTCCTCAAAGGAGACCGTCAGTAACTACGTCGGCGACTCTCCGGAGCTTAAGGTAAGTGATGAAGATATTCGGTATACATCGTTTGGCAGTGCTCATTCTATTCTTGCACCTGGCGCTGGGAGCGCTCTACAGCGTAGCAGTGCCCATTTGGGAAGCATACGATGAATGGGGGCATTATTCCTACGTCCAATACATCGCCTCGAATCGTTCTTTGCCACCTCGTGACCAGAGAATCATTCAGCACCACGACACGGCCAGGTCTCAGCCCCCCCTGTACTATATCCTCGGTGCAGCAGCCACTTTTTGGATCGATACCAGCGATTGGCAGGGACCTCAAGAGAACAGATACGCCAGCTTGCCCACCGCGATGGGAGGGTATAATCGCACATTGCACGGTTACGAAGAAGATTACCCCTGGGCCGGGTGGGCGCTGGCAGTCCATATCGTGCGCATCGTGTCTGTCGTGCTCAGTACCATCACAGTCTGTTTGACTTATCTGATTGCTCTGGCTCTGTTCCCAAACCGACTGGAGATTGCCGTGGGAGCGGCAGCTATCAATGCGTTCTGGCCCAAGTTTGTCTTCATGGGCAGTGTAATCAACAATGATAACCTGATAGCCACTTTCGGCGCGTTGCTGATGTTATTTATGGTCCGAAACGTACTGGGACCATCGAGCCTGGGGAACTATGCAGGTCTCGTCGCAAGCCAGGGGCTGGCTGTGGCCTCGAAAATCGTCGGCATCGCTTTTCTGCCTGTGACTCTGTTCGGCCTCGCCTGGTCGGTAGGCCGGGACGCACGGAAGTACAGCGCCTGGAAGGTCATTCTGGCGGCATTTGTTATTGTAGGAGGAGCCATCTCTTTTGGGCTGATCTTCTTGCTTTCGCATCCCCTCTATGTAAAGAATTTGCAGCTATTCCTGACTCCTCCGGCAGTCTTGGGTCAGATGTCTCTGAACGACTGGCTTGGAGTGATCGGCCTAATGTGGGGAACGCTCTGGGCAAGTTTCGGCTGGCAGAACATCAGCATCGCCGACTGGGGTTATCGGATTGCCGAATTGATATGGGGCGTAGCTCTGTTGGGATTGGTGTGGTTTTTCGCGTGTGGGCGCGACGTCAGGGTCAAATGGGCTCTGGTGGGTTTGATGCTTAGCATCACGGCGGTGGCAGGACTGACAATGTATCGCGGTTTATTCAGCGCGTATTACTTCACGGGGCGATATCTGCTCTCCACGATTTCCGCGATTGCCACGCTGTTGGCGGCCGGCTTGGGGAGCCTGGGGCCGAGACGGTGGAGTCGATTTGTCATCGGCGGGGTCGGATTGGGGATGTTCGTTTTCGCCGTTTACATCCCGTTCGCATACATCATGCCGGTTTACGCCCGACCCGAGAAATTGTCGCCGGAGGCGGTGGAAAACCTGGCAAACCCACTTCACGCCAGTTTCGATGGCAAAATCGAGTGGGTGGGATATGAGATGAAACCGACAACCTTTCATCCCGGCGAAACGGTCAGAGTCAGCTTATATTGGAAATGCCTCGATGAGATGGAAGCAAACTATACCCTGGCCGTCAAAATCATCGGCCCGGACGACCGAGAATATGCCAGTCTGAACGTTCATCCGGGACGCGGGAGTTACCCTACTTCGATGTGGCGCAAGGGGGACATTTTCGAAGATGTATACTGGATGCCCATCGCCGGCGATGTCCCGCCTCTGACGATGGCCCGATTGAAGGTGGCTTTCTTCCGCGACCAGGCAGACCTGGCCCACTTGCCTGTTTACGACCAGTCCGGGCAGGACATCGGCTTTGCCGTCTTCGCCGGGCGTTTCAAAGTCGCGCCGATTCAGATGGAGAAATACCATCCTCAACAGCAGGTCAACTACAGGTTGGGCGATGCAATCTCTCTGGTAGGCTATGACCTGCCCAGAAGTCGGCATCCTGCCGACTCCACCCAAATAACGTTGACTCTGTATTGGCAAGCTCACGGCGCAACTGAGCGGCCGTATACGGTGTTCGCGCACATCACCGATGAACGAGGAAAATTGATCGCTCAGGCGGATGGACAGCCCGTCGAAGGGAACTATCCGACGGACTTGTGGGGCGACGGGGAGGCGATCTCTGATACTCACACCATCTCCCTGCCCGTCGAGCTGCCGGATGGGCGATATGAGGTTTCAGTGGGACTTTATTCGGTGGAGACTGGACAACGGCTACCGGTATTCGACGACCAGGGCCAGCCTGCGCCTGTCGATCAGATTGAGCTGGGCCAGATCGCTCTTGGAGTCGGCATCCTGCCGACTCCACAAGGCAGATAGAGATGAAGATCGCGCACGTAAACGACATCGCCCATGTGCCTGCCACACTGGCGGAGGGGCTTCGCCTGCGAGGCCACACGGTGGAACTGTTTCGCCTGAAGCTTATGGGAGGGAAGCTGCCAACCTGGGCTAAGGTGCTGATGCTGCCCTGGCGTGGAGGGGAAATGCGCAGCGTCAACCGAGAATTACGGGCGGGCGGGTTCGATGTGGTACACATCCATTTCGCTTACCTGGGCTGGGCCGGCATCCTGGGGCGGTACCCGTATGTTCTACACTGCCACGGCACCGACGTGCGGCGCAATTTGAATCGATTCTACCAGCGGCCATTCATCGCCCGAAGTCTTCAGCAAGCCGCGCAGGTATTCTTTTCCACCCCGGACCTGGCAGAGCATATTTTGCCGGTGAGACCGGACGCGGTCTGGCTGCCCAATCCAACCAATACCGACCGTTTCTGCCCCAATGGGGAGCAGGCATTCTTAAGCCGGCAGGATGCCGACTCCACGCCTGTTCCCAACACGGCGCGACCGCCGCGCGTGTTGTTCATCAGCGCCCTCAGTCGCATCAAAGGCGTCGAGCGGGCCTTTCAGATGATCGATCTGCTTCAGAAGCAGATGCCCGAAGCCGAAATCGTGGTGATGGGCTTCGGCGATCAACTGCCCCGCTACAGGAATTGGCCGGGAATCAATGTATTGGACAGAGTGCCTTATGAGGCGATGCCGTCATTGATCCAGAGCAATGATGTCGTAGTGGGGCAACTTCGCCTGGGCATCATCTCCATGTCGGAGCAGGAGGCTATGGCCTGTGGAAAACCCATCGTAGGGGAATTCCGCTATCCTGAAGTATACGATGAACCCCCGCCTATCTTGACAGGCGACACAGCGGAAGAATTGACCGGGCAGGTCATTCGGTTGCTGAACGACGAAAACGCGCGCCAGGCGGCGGGCCATCGCGCCAGAGAGTGGGCCGTCAAACATCACGACTATCGCCTGGTAGCCGGACTATTGGAGTCATATTATGAATCGAACACGCACTTGGGAGCCAAAGGTGAGCGCCGTGGTTCCCATGCGCAATGAGGAAAAATATATCGCGCGGTGTCTGGCTGCCCTGGTCGCCCAGGACTATCCTGCAGAACTTCTGGAAATACTGGTGGTCGATGGGATGTCCGACGACCAATCGGCTGAAGTAGTTTCAGAATGGGCAAAACAGTATCCGAACATTCGTCTGTTGGTAAACGAGAAACGCCAGACGCCGGCCGGGCTCAATGTGGGCATCCTGGCTGCTCAGGGAGAAGTCATTGCCCGAATAGATGCTCATTGCGAGATTGAACCGGATTATATCAGCCAGTGTGTCCGTTACCTGGAACAGACAGGAGCCGACAATGTAGGCGGGCTGATGCGGCCTGTTGGTGATACGTATTGGGGGCAGGCCATCGCTCTGAGTACCAGCACACCGTTCGGAGTGGGGGATTCACGTTTTCATTACTCTGAAAAAGAGCAATTTGTGGATACGGTATACATGGGCGCTTTTCGGCGTGACGTGTTCGACCGCATCGGGCTGTTCGATGAATCATTGGTGCGTAATCAAGATTACGAGCTAAACTACCGGCTTCGCGCGGCGGGCGGGCGCATATTTTGCACGCCGGCCATCAAGTCCCGATACCATCCTCGTCCTTCTCTGAGAGCTTTGTGGCAGCAGTATTTCCAATACGGCTTCTGGAAATCACGGGTCATTCGCTTGCACCCCTCGTCAACACGTTGGCGACATCTGGCAGCGCCCATGTTTGTGCTGGCAGCAGCCGGCTCGGCTTTATTGGCCTGCGTCTATCCAGGCAGTCACGGAGGATTGGGCAATCACGGAGGATTGCCCCTACTTGCAGGCACTCTGGGGGCATACGGGGCTGTATCGCTGGGTTTCTCTGCGCTCCTGGCCTCGCGCCACGGCTGGAAGTACTTGCTCGGTTTACCGGTGACCTTTGCCATAATCCACATCAGTTGGGGACTGGGGTTTTGGTGGGGCTGGATTCGCTTCGGGCTCCGGGGTGGCAGAGAAGAGGTAAAACCAAACCTCGCAGGTCTTGGAGACCTGTGAGGTTTGGTAGGGGGAGATAAAACGTGCAAATCCTGAAGAGACGCTCACTGCTCGTCATCATGGATATTATCCTGGTCAATCTCGCCGCGCTGGTATCGCTGTGGCTGGGGGCGCAACGGTCGAACTGGCCGTTTTCTCCGCAATTCGTGGGCGAAAATTTCTATTGGTTTCTGTTGCCTTCTGTCGGCTACTTCATACTGGCAACGGTCAACGATTGTTATGAGCTGAATGTGGCTTCCAATTCGGCGGCGATTGCCTGGGCATTGGTGCGGGTAACCGTTCAGATACTCCTGGCCTACGTGGTGGTCTACTTTTTCTTGCCGCCCGTATCTCTTCCTCGACACGTCATTGGCTTCTTCAGCCTTATCCTGCCGGTGACTTTGTTGATCTGGCGTTGGCTGTATATCGTCATTTTCAGCCATCCATCCCTACGCCGCCGGGTGATTGTAGTGGGAGCCGGCTGGGCCGGCCAGACGATCACTCAGGCCATTCGGGAAAACCTCAGAGACTACGAGATCGTTGGCTTTGTAGACGATGACCCTGAGAAACAGGGGGAAACGTTCGAGAACATTCCGGTATTGGCCTCGACCGCTCAACTTTACGCGCTATGCCAGCGCATGGACGTTTCCGAATTGATCGTGGCAATCAGCCGGCACATGACGGGTGAAATGTTTCAGAACATTTTGGATTGTCACGAACATGGCTTACAGATCACGCCGATGTCCTTACTCTACGAACAGATGTTGGGCTGCGTGCCTGTGGAACACGTCGGCGACAACTGGTTTCTTGTGCTCCCCATCTCAAATTTCGATTCGTTCAATTTAACGATGTTCGTCAAACGGACCATCGATATTGCGGTTTCTCTCGTAGGGTTGGGGCTGCTCGCCATTCTGTTCCCATTCATTGCTTTGGCAATTCGGCTGGATTCTCCCGGCTCCCTATTCTATCGCCAGACCCGGGTCGGCAAGGCCGGCAAACATTTCCAGCTCCTCAAGCTGCGTTCGATGATCCCCCAGGCAGAGCAAGAGGGCAAACCGAAATGGGCCGCTCCTGACGACAAAAGGGTGACGCGAGTGGGCCGCTTCCTGCGAAAGACCCGCCTGGATGAGATGCCCCAGTTCTACAATGTCCTGAAGGGAGAGATGAGCCTCATCGGGCCGCGCCCTGAAAGACCGGAGTTCGTGACGCAATTGGAGAAAGCCATCCCGTTTTATCGGGCGCGTCTGGTCGTGCGACCGGGTCTCACCGGCTGGGCTCAGACCCGTTTCACCTATAGCAGCTCGGTGGAAGACAGCCTGGTGAAGCTGCAATACGATCTGTACTATATCAAGCATCTGTCCCTTTATCTCGATTTGTTGATTTTTCTGAGGACTTTTGGCGTGATCTTGTCTCTGAAAGGCAGGTAATAACCATGCCCCACGTCATTCTGAGCGCACAGAGCGAGCATTTGAGGGCAGCGCATGGGGCGAACTGATCCGGTTGTCGGATATATGGAACCTCGACTGGGCGTGGAGTCAGCATCCTGCCGACTTATCGTATTCTTATTTCTCGCCCTGGCTCTGGTGCGGGGCGTGCTTTACAGTGTATTGATCCCTCCCTGGCAGGCTCCCGATGAACCTCAGCATTACCAGATGGTCCGGCTAATCGGCGACTTGGGTCACGTTCCTTCGCTCAATGAGACCTGCCAGGCCTCAGAGACCTACCAGGTCGCAACAGTTCTACACGCAGAGGTTGTACAGTCCCTGCGCGATAACCGATTCTGGGAATACAGGCATCGCCATCTGGCTCCGGATCTTTCGGATTCCCGAACTGATGGAGAGATTCTGCATGATGAAAAACTGACAGCGACAATTGGTCACCCACCTATATACTACGTGTTGGCATCCCTGGCGCTCTACCCTTTTCGTTCGAGTTCGCTTCCCGTTCACCTGTATGTATTGCGTGGGTTGTCCGTTTTGTTGAGCATCGTCACCGTGTGGTGTGTTTTCACAGTTGGGAACTGGCTGTCTCTCGATGAGCGGGGACAGCGTTCTGCCGATCTCACGAGTCGTACTTGGGCCGCCACGCTCTTCGCAGTGTTCTTGCCGATGCACACATTCATGTCTGCGGCAGTAAACAACGACGCTCTAGCTGAGATGTTGGCTTCTGTGACATTGACCCTGGTGATATGGTGTTGTTCCCGGAGGTTTTCTTACGTGCATATCATCACTTTGATCGTGCTACTCTTGCTGGGCCTGTTCACCAAGAGGACGGTTTTGTTCCTGCTCCCTCTGGTCCTGGGTTTTCTAGCGTGGAAATCACCGAATCAGCGAATTGTGGGATCGGCCTCCTACCGACCAAGCGGAAATACCGCATTACTGGCTCGTCTCGTCCGCTCACTCACTACCTTCTGGGTCGCCAAAATAATTCTGTTTCTGGTCATTCTAACAATCGTTTACATCCTGGCTTTCGATGGCGCGACCCAAAAGTGCTGGGATTTGCCGGTCCGGACCAGCCAACTGATTCAGGCCGACCGGTACACTTCAGATGCGCCCAATCACTACGGTATCTGGGTGCTGTTGGGTTTCGCCAGTTTTTGGGGAAATTTCGGCTGGATGAACATCCCTCTCGATGTCGCATGGTATGTGGCGCTAGCCGTTCTTACGCTGGGGGCCATGCTCGGTGCGTTGCGGGGCGCGCGGCGTGTATGGCTCGCAAGGCGGGAGAACCCCACGAAGTGCTGTGTGATGATATTCTGCGCCCTCGCCGTCCTTCTGGTGTTCGCTCAAAGCGGGGCGTCCATGATCGTAAGACAAATGCCCCCCCAGGGGCGATACCTGTTCCCGGCAATGGTTCCTATCGCTCTGGGTTTTACGTGGGGGCTTTTCGAGTGGGTTCCTGTAAGGTATCACCGGTTGGGCCTGGGCGTTTCTATTGTCAGTTTGATTCTTTTCGATTTGGTGAGTATGCTGGGCTATGTCCTTCCTTATTTCTATGGGTAGAGTTTCTTCACTCGACAGGCTAAAACGTGGAGGCGGCATCCTACCGGCTCTGGGCTTGATGGCGGCTGTTCTGCTAATTTTGGCGCTTCACGAGTGGCCCGATGAAGTCCAGCCCTTGTTGGATTCCGGGCAATCTCTGGCCCCAGGGGAGACGCGCGCACAACCGCTGACCTTATCGAAAGACGGCCTGTATCGTTTGGATGTGGCCCTGACCCGAAAAGGGATGGTGAGCGGTCAAGTGATTCTGTGTGTGACTACCGATTCAGCCGGGTCGGAAGAAATCGCTTCTGTGAGGGCGCCGGCAGAACGAGCCGAAGACCTTTCTCAAGCAATTCGCCGCCCCTATACTTTTGTGGATTTTCGTCTTTCCTCGAATGAAATCATCCCATCGGGCCCAGTCTGGTTGTGGTTGGAATCGCAGGCAAGCGCGCCCGTCGGGGTACGAGGAGTGAAGAGCACCGAAAACGGTTTTCGTTTCGCTCTCAAAACCTATTACCGCCGATCAGCGATAGACAACCTGATGATTTTCCTGTTTCGTCTGAACGGCAGGAGCATTTACGCGGGACTTTTGTTGTTTCTCTATGCCGCGCTCGTAGCTGTGTGGACTCACATCTTTTGTCTTTCTCAGCGTTCTCTGCGGTGAATAGCTTTCTTCAGTAGAGTCAAGAATGGTGCGATGAAATTATTGGTAGCAACGAAAAACGTCGGGAAACTCCGGGAATATCAAGAGCTCTTGCAAGAGCTACCCGTGCAGCTCGTGTCCCTTGCCGATGAGCAGATCGAGATGGACGTCGAGGAGAGCGGGCAGACCTTTGCGCAAAACGCTATGCTCAAGGCTCAGGCGTATGCGGCGCAGAGCGGACTGGCGACCCTGGCCGATGACTCCGGGTTGGAGGTGGACGCCCTGAACGGCGAGCCAGGGGTATTCAGCGCGCGATACGGCGGCCCGCAGAGCGTGGAGTCGGCATCCTGCCGACTTGCCGATGTGTCCCGGTATTCACTGTTACTCGATAAGATGCAAAACGTCCCCTGGGAACAGCGGGGAGCGCGCTTTCGCTGCGTCATCGCCCTGGCCTTGCCGGGCTGTTCTGTTCCGCTGGTGGCGGGTAATGGCCGATGTGAGGGTTTCATCGCCCGCGTACCATGCGGCGAGCACGGCTTTGGCTACGACCCCATCTTTTTCGTCCCGCAGTTCGGTCAGAGTATGGCTGAGTTGCCCTCTGAAATCAAGAATCGAATCAGCCATCGCGCCAGAGCGGTAGAGACTGCCCGAAACGTGCTGGCGCAGCAATTCTTTCCTGACTCCACAAGTCGGCAGGATGCCGACTCCACAAGCTGGCTGCACACATCAGAGGTCCGCATCCGAACGGTTCGGCCTTCTGATGCCGCAGATTTGCAGCGCCATTGTTATCCAGATAAATCGCTCCGTTTCGTCGAAGGACGGCTCGCGTGGGCGATATCTGGCCTGGATGGGGGAAAACTGATCCCGCTGGTAGCAGAAGCCGTAGGGACAGCAGGTTCCGATACCTGCCCTCCCGAGGTAATCGCCTATATCAAGTTGCGCCTCAGAAGCACGGTAGGGGAGCTATCAAGCTTGATTGTGGCCGAGCCGCTCAGGGGGCGCGGGCTTGCTACTGCGTTGCTGAATGTGGGGCGAGAGGTCGCACGGGACCATGGCGCCAGGTGGTTAACCGTTGCGGTAGAACCGGAAGCTAAACGCCTCCAGAGTTTCTATCGCAATCGAGGCTTCGCCTCATACCGGGCGGCCAAGACGGTCGAACATGGTTACACCGGGCCGGTGGTGTACATGAAGCAGCTCATCACGTGAAAGTTGCGCGACCCTTGCGAAGGTTCGGAACCTTCGCAAGGGTCGTGCAATCCCAAATCCGAAATGCCCTTCATTGGGGTGGGGGCGTCAAAATCGGCTCTCGCCATTTGGCCGCGTGTGCCTCCAAATTGCGCGGGGTTGCACCAGAGGCAATTGCCAGAAAAGCTCCAACCGGCGCGACTCGATACTGATAACTGTTCAAGTAGTTACGAATCGCAGCGTCGAAGGCCGCGGGGCCGATATACTGGCGCAGCTCATTGTAAAGCATACTGCTCTTGGCGTAGACGATGGCTTCGTAGTTGTCGCGAGTCAAGGCATGGGCCGGGCTTCCGACCGGCGCGTCCAGCCCTTTTTCTTGGATAACTGCAGATGGTTCGAGCCACCGTGTCCGAATCATCTGCTCAGCATACCGTTGCCCATATACCCCTGCATAGTAATAATAGAGCGAATACTCGGCCAGGCTTTCATCCACAGCCGGCTCGTTCACCGGGTCGCTGCCTACCAGGTTGTACCACCACTGGTGAGCCGTCTCGTGAGCCACCAGCGGCTCCAGGCGTTGCTTTTCTGTCCGATATACCTCCGAACCGATCAAAACCAGGGCAGGATATTCCATGCCGTGTTTCTCCAGCGGCGCTTCCACGACATCGAACTTGGTGTATGGATATTCGGAGAAGGCGTCACTGTAAGCCTGGATAGCAGCGACCGCTCGCCAGAGTGCGCTATATCCCGCCGGCGCATCTTCCGGCAAATGATATGAATTGATGACCACATCACGGATGGTCATCGTCTGGACCTCGAAGACAGGACTCATAATCAGACCGAAATCTCGGACCGGACCTGAGACAAAATGGGTGATCCGTCGCCCTGGGAGCGCAGGCGTCCCGACTGCCCCCTCTTCGGGAGTATCTTCCTGTCCGGCAATCACGCCGGTTCCGACCATCACCATGTCTTGGGGCGCATCGATGTCCACCCTGTACAGAGCTACATCACTGAAGACGGCATCGGCAAAGTCCGGCCCGATGCTGAGGTCCCAGGAGCCGTTTCGGCGCGTCGCCAACATGGGATAGAAATTGGGCAGGCTGAGAATGTCCTGGCTCTGCCCCATCAGCACCCGGCCTCCATCCCGTTGTTGTACTCGCAGTTTGAAATCGAGTTTGAGCCGGATGCGTTGTTTGGGCCGCAGTGAGTACGGAAGCGGGACGCGCAAGGCCGTCCGGGTTGCCTCGTAGCTTGCTTCTATTTCTTTTCCTTCGATTTCGATGCGGTCGACCTGCATTTCGCCATCGTAAGCGGGCAGGTTAGGGTAAAGGCGAAAGTACAGTTCATTCAAGGCATCGGGGTGGTCATTGGTGTACAGAACAGTTTCATGCCCTGTGACCGTAAGCCGTTCCGTGTCGATGTGGAGGTCAATGTCATAGCGAGGGACAGTCCCCACCCGGGCGAGTTGGCTCTGAGCATGAGGTAGCATAGCAGCCCGATAGGGCGCCAGGTCGTCTTCAGCATCCGGCAGCCAGAGAGAACAGGCCGACAGGGCAACTGCGACTCCAAGCAGGGTAAGATGTATGTGCCACCGGAGCTTCAGGGCTTTCATCTGCTACTTACCTCAATGACAGAATATCATCTCCGCAATTTGTTGTATTGAATCACCTGGCATCAGTACAACTCATGGCTGTATATATACTCTTCAACCGACTCCGGAACCTGATACTTTATGGAATGGCCTGAATGTATCCGGCGTTTGATGTCTGAAGAAGAGAGAGAGATACCCGGCGCGTCAACGAACTCGATGCGCGAACGAACACCTGGCAAAACGGATTCCAGATAGTCCATATCGACTTGGTAGCTGGGTCGCCCCACGACGGCGAATCGACACAGCTCGATCAACCGCGCCGGCTCGTGCCAGGTGGGCATATCGATTAAGGAATCCGTTCCGATAATGAAGTAAATTTCAACCGAGTCGGCCAATTGCCGGCTCAACAGATTGATGGTGTCTATCGAATAGCACGGTCCGGGGCGGTCGATGTCCAAGCGAGAGACCGCGAAGTAAGGATTGGAAGCAATGGCCAATTCGACCATATCGACACGATGTTCTGCCGAGGTGATCGGTTTGTTCAGTTTATGAGGAGGTATGCCGGCAGGGACGAAGAAAACCTGTTCGAGGCTCAGATGCGAGCGGCACTCTTCAGCCATGATTAAGTGTGCGATGTGGATGGGATCGAATGTCCCGCCCAGAAGGCCGACTTTCCTCTCCCCTACCATTCCCACTCCATCTCGAAGCCGCCTATGACCACAGTATCTCCGGTTTGAACCCCCATCTCTCGCAGTTCTTTCAGGACGCCCATGCCTTCCAGTATCCGTTGAAAACGTTCTATGGCCTCGCCATAATCGAAATTGGTCATCGCTACCAAACGCTCTATCCTGGGGCCGCTCACGTGCCATGCATCCCCTTTCCGGCTGATCTTGAAGTGGTCTTCTGGTCCGGGACCCTCGAAAACCGCCATACCTTCTGTGGGGCTATGTTCGACGGGGAGCGACTTCAGCAGGCCGGCGACTTTCCTGAGCACAGCTTTCGTCCCCTGGCCGGTTGCTGCTGACATCGCCAGTAACTCCAAGCCCCGCAGTGAAAAGGTTGTCTGCCATTCGGACAATCGAGCCTGAACGTCGGGCAAATCTATTTTGTTCAGCACTACGATTTCAGATTTTTCGGACAGTTTCTGATCGAACAGGGCCAGCTCTTGCCGGATTTGGTCATAGTCCAGGACCGGATTGGCTGATAGGCCATCCAGAACGTGGATCAGGACGCGGTTCCGCTCGATGTGGCGAAGGAATTTGTGCCCGAGTCCGCTGCCCTGATGTGCGCCCTCGATCAATCCGGGAATGTCGGCCAAGACAAAACTGCCATCATCCACCGTGACTACGCCCAGGTTGGGTTCCAGCGTGGTGAAAGGATAATCGGCAATCTTGGGACGCGCCGCACTAACCGACGCCAGGAAAGTCGACTTACCAGCGTTCGGTATTCCCACCAAACCCACATCGGCGATGAGCTTCAGTTCCAGTGTAATCCATCGCTCATCGCCAGGTTCGCCCCGCTCTGCGATACGAGGAGCTTGATTGGTCGAAGATTTGAACATCTCGTTACCGCGTCCGCCGCGACCGCCTTGCGCAACAACAGCAGTTTGCCCTGGATACGCCAGGTCGGCGATGAGCTGGCCTGTTTCGAAGTCGCGCACGACAGTTCCCAGCGGCACCGGAATGACCCAGTCCTTGCCGGATTTGCCATACTGGCTCTTGCCGCGTCCATGCTCGCCACGTTCGGCTTTGAAGTGCGAACGTTTCTTGAACTCAATCAGCGTGTTGATATTTGGGTCGGCCACCAGGCACACAGAAGCACCCCTGCCGCCGTTGCCACCATTGGGACCACCAAGCGGCTCGAATTTCTCACGTCGGAAACTGACGCAACCATTGCCGCCCTGTCCCCCTTTTACATATATCTTTGCTTCGTCGAAAAACATAATTCTCTTCCTTTGATTGTAGGAGTTGCTCAAAGCATACACAGAAACAATGATCTTGTCAAGAAATTTAACTTTTTTCAGGCTTCACAGGACCGCGAAGTTCAAGGAAATGGATCATTTTGTTGTA
>Ga0351833_1019_pt1 | contig 30602 bp, 24 predicted proteins | sample BONcelHFGM3001C5_FD_206751 | JGI IMG/M metagenome (GOLD analysis project Ga0351833, IMG submission 206751) | Enriched cells from coal bed in the Powder River Basin, Montana, United States - BONCAT cells FGM rep1 HSBNCT.FGM.300.1.C5 ...
AAAGGCTCCCAACTGTCCGGCGGCGCCAAGGCGATGGTGGCTCCTTCCACGCAATCCGCACCCTGATCCTCCAAAAGCCGGACCAGTTCGCTGGCCTGTTCGCGGGTCCGGGTCACCAGGATGCGCTTGCCGAACAGCGGCCTTTTCTCGAACCAGTTGATGGTGTCGCGCAGCTTGACCACTTCGCCCACCACGATGAGGGCCGGCGGCTTGATCTTTTCCTTCTTGACCACTTCGGCGATGGTGGCAAGCGTCCCCACCACCGAGCGCTGGATCGGGGTGGAGGCCCAGCGCACCACCACCACCGGGGTTTCCGGGGAGCGGCCGTGCTTGATGAGATTTTCGGTGATGTAGGGCAGGTTCTTGATCCCCATGTAGAACACCAAGGTGCCGATGCCGGTGGAAATCTTGTCCCAGGCGATATTGGAGACCTCCTTGGTGGGGTCTTCATGGCCGGTGATAAAGGCCACCGAAGCGGTGTAATCCCGGTGGGTGATGGGCACGCCCGCATAGGTGGCCGCGGCGGTGGCCGAGGTGACGCCGGGCACCACCTCAAAGGCAATGCCGTGTTTGGCCAGCTCCTCGATTTCTTCCCCGCCCCGGCCGAAGATGAAGGGGTCGCCGCCCTTGAGCCGCACCACGATTTTTCCGTCGGCGGCGTGATCCACCAGAATCTGGTTGATCTCCTCCTGGGTATGGGCGTGGCAGACTCCGCCTTTCTTGCCGGCGTAGATCAGTTCGGCGTTCTTGGGCACATACTTGAGCAGCTTGGGGGTGGCCAGGTAATCGTATACCAGAACCTCGGCCCGCTTGAGGAGCTCCAATCCCTTCACCGTGATCAGGGTGGGGTCGCCGGGGCCCGCGCCGATGAGGTATACCTTGCCCTTGGAGCGTGTTGTTGTGTTGTCGCTGTGTGCTGTCATGATTTTTCTCATTAAAAATAAAAAAAACCGGCCAAGCCGGCAAACTCGAAATGTATTTGAAACAGGAGTGCTTCGACAGGCTCAGCACGAACGGAATATTGATACATGTCTAAGACAATGTCCGTTCGTGCTGAGCCTGTCGAAGGGCAGCTTTTACGAAGCGCTCAATGCATCTCGTGGCCGTACACCTCGGAAAGTATATCCTTGCCGCCTTCGGCCAGGAGCTTTTCGGCGAGCCGCACCCCCAATCCTTCGGGATCGGTGGTGTCGGCGGATAATGCAAGGCGGACCATTTTATCTCCGGTTACGGAAGCGACCAGGCCGGTCATGTGCAGCGTATTCTCCGCCAGCCGGGCAAAGCCGGCGATGGGCACCTGGCAGCCGCCCTGGAGGCGGTGGAGGAAGCCGCGTTCCGCCCGAACCGCCAGGGAGGTTTCCTGGTGATCCATAAACAGCAACCCGGCCAGCAGCGCGGCATCGCTGCGCCGCAACTCAATACCCACCGCGCCCTGGGCCACGGCAGGCAGCATCTCCGCTTCCGTAAAAAAGGACTTGGCCCGGCCACTGAGCGACAAGCGGTTCAGGCCGGCGGCAGCCAGGATGATCGCATCGTACTGACCCTCGTCGAGTTTGCGCAACCGGGTATCCAGATTGCCCCGCAGATCCTCAATGACCAGATCGGGCCGGATGTTGGCAAGCTGGGATTTGCGCCGCAGGCTGCTGGTGCCCACCTTGGCGCCCTGGGGCAGCTCGCGGCAGGTGGCGCAGATGTTCGAGATAAAGGCGTCCAGCGGGTTTTCCCGCTTGGTGATGATGCCGATGTGCAGCCCCTCGGGCAGTTCGGCGGGCACATCCTTCATGCTGTGGACCGCTATGTCCACCTCGTTATTGAGCAGCGCCTCTTCGATTTCCTTGACGAACAACCCCTTGCCGCCCACCTTGGCCAGCGGCACGTCAAGAATCTTGTCGCCCTTGGTGATGATCTTCACCAGCTCCACCGTGGTTTCCGGGTATTGGGCCTCGATCAAACCCTTGATCCAGGTGGATTGAGCCAGGGCCAACAGGCTTGCCCGAGTGCCGATTCTGATTAGTTTTTGCATCAACTGTTTCCTTGGTGTTGGTTCTCAAACCGACGGTTTACGCTGAGTTAATGACAGGTGCTGCAACTTCCCCCTGCACAGCCACTGCACTTGGAGCCGCCCGAACTGCCGGTGCCCCCCTTGGTGCTGGTGCGGCTGGCAAAGGTGGACATCTGCCTGGTCAGTTCCGTGCCGCCGCATTGCGGACAAACCGGCTGCTCCGTGCCCATGACCAGAGCCTCGAAGACATGCCCGCAACCGCGGCAAAGAAAATCATGCAATGGCATGGAGATGACCTCGTTCTTTAGCTTTTTTCCGCACATTGCGCAAGACAAAGCTAAGTTGAGCAGCGTGCCTGCTCATGGGAAACGTATACCCTTTGGGTGCAAGTCAGCGAACAGGCTCATTTTCCATGGAGGTGGTCGAGCAGGGTGGCGGCCAGGAGCGGGATCAAAAGCTCATGGTGGCCGATGATGTTGTACCCCTTGCCCCCGCCCATGGTCGGCCGGTTCACCACATTAGTCATGGTCCGGTAATGGCGGATGAAGTCGAAGTTGGCCGTGGTGAAGTTGTTCACCACATGCCCCAGGTTGCGGGCCACGGTAAGGGCCTTTAAAAAGACCTCGGGCAGGAGCACGGCGGAACCGAAGTTGAGGTAGGCCCCGCCTTCCAGGTCGGCAACCAGGGAGCAGAAGAGCCGGAAATCCTGATGACTGGTCTGGCCGATGGCCGCGCCGTTGGCCGTGGGGTGGATATGGACGATGTCCGTGCCCATGGCCACATGCACGGTGAGCGGAATCCCCAGCCGTTTGGCCGTGGCCAGCAGGCTCATGTGGTTGTACGGGAAATTTTGGGCCAGCAGATACTCGCCCAGTGCCTCGCCCAAGCCCTGTCCATTTTTCGCGCCAAGGTTGATCCCTGCATTGACCACCTCACCGGTTTCCTTGGCCGCGCCAAAGGCGCCGCTGCCCAGCACCTCGCCCACCTCTTCCGAGGTGCGGCCCACCATGGCGATCTCGGTGTCATGGACGATGCCCGCGCCGTTTAAGGCAATGGCGCTGATGATGCCCCGCTCCATGAGATCGATGAGGATGGGGTTGAGCCCCACCTTGATCACATGGGCGCCCATGCCGACTACGATGGGTCGGCCATTCTCGTGGCTTGCGGCCAGCCGGCCGACCAGCTCGGGAAAATCCAGCCCCAGCAATTGATCCGGCAGGGAGGCGATGAATTGCTTGAGCGTGGAGCCAGGGGCAAGCGGCTTGGCGAAATTCTCCACCGTGACCTTGCTGTAGCGGCCGTGGATCGAATAGGTGTTGAGGCCGGAAAAATCCAGGGGCTGGTATGTTTTCATGGGATTGTCCAGGAAATTAGGCGGAAACGCCGCGTCCGTACAACGCCTCGTCCACGATCTGGCAGAGCAGATGCTCCACCCAGAGATGCGCCTCCTGGATGGCCGGGGTTACGGGCGAGGGCACGTTGATGGTCAGGTCGGCCAGGCTGATCAGCCTGCCGCCGTCCTTGCCGGTGAGCACCGCGGTCTGCATGCCCAGGGTTTTGGCCGCTTCCACCGCCTTGATGACATTGGGCGAATTGCCGCTGGTTGAGATGCCCAGGGCCAGGTCGCCTTCCTTGCCCAGGGCCAGGATCTGCTTGCTGAAGATTTCATCGAAGGAAAAATCGTTGCCGATGCTGGTCAGGATGGAGCTGTCCGTGGTCAGGGCGATGGCGGCCAGGGGAGGGCGGTCGATCATGAAACGGTTGACGAACTCGGCCGCCATGTGCTGGGCATCGGCGGCGCTGCCCCCGTTGCCGAAGATCATCAGCTTGTTGCCGCGCTTGATGGTGTCGATCATCCACTGGGCCAATTGCTTGATGCCGCCCATCTGGGTGGCCACCAGCGCTTGCTTGGCGGCAATGGAATGTTTCAGGCTTTCTTCGATGAGCTGGTCCATGGGGATCCTTTGAAAAGAGTCAAAAACAGCAAGGGGAACACCGGTGATTTTGTGGCGGCGGCTCCTGAATTGTGGCAAAATAGTCCAGCTCCGTTTTTTTGTCAATACACGCAGGGCAAGATGGCAAGGCCGGAACGGGGCTTATTTCTCCCCGGCCTGTTTCCTGACGGCAAAAAACCAGAAACCGTCAATTGACAGCAGCGCATGGAACCGTCTATCATTATGCAGCGACCGTGCACCGCGGAACGAAACAACCACCTCAGGGAGAAACAGCATGCGCAACATATCGACCAGACCGGCATTCTGGTTTTTTCTTTGCGTGGCGGCATGGGGCATGGCCTTGCCCCTCTCTTGCCTGGCTCAGGAAACAAGCGATGCCATCCGTTTTGCCGTGTTTCCCTACAAATCGCCCAAGAGCGTGATCGAGGTTTTCAGCCCCCTTGCCGCCAGGATTGAAAAAAGGCTCGGGAAAAAGGTGCTGCTCGTCTCCGCCCCGGATTCGGAGGCGTTTTTAAAAAAAAGCCTGGCCGGGGAATACGATCTGGCCCTGCCCTCCATTACCGTTTACTACAAGATGCTGCCCGCCGGATACACCGCGATCGCCAAAGGAGTTCCCGCCTTCTGGGGCGGGGTCATCGTCCGGCAGGACAGCGCGATCAAAACCATCGAGCAGTGCAGGGGGAAGAAGATCGCCGCCATTGGCGAACATTCCTATGCCGGGTACATGTTTTTCAAGGCCCAGCTTGACGAAAAAAAGATCGACTCGAAAAAGGATCTGGATATCCAGTTTGTCGGCAAGCTCGACACCATCATCTACGGGGTGCTCAACAAGAAATACGATGGCGGGGTTATCCGGCTCGACACCCTGGACATGTTGGCTTTCGCCCCGGTCAAGGATCAGTTCAGGATCGTGTCCCGGTCCGCCGAGGTTCCCCAGTTCCCCTTTGTGGTCAAGAGCGGCATGGACCAACGGACAGCCGCGGCCATTCGTGAGGTGCTGACCTCTCTTTCACCGGACAAGCCGGAGGACCTGGCAATTCTGAAGAGCCTGCAGGTCAAGCAGATCGTCGCCGCAACCAAGGGTGATTACGACCCGTTCTACGAAGTCATCAAAAACCACGCATTCTACACGCATCATTGATGACTTCCTTCCGCCTACGCACCCACCTTATTGTCTATTGCACAGCCATCACCCTGCTGCTGACCGCCTCGCTCGTCATCCTGTATTCCCATATTTTTAAAAAATATGCCATCAGCAACCTTACCGCCCATGGCACGGCCATCGCTCGCACCACCGCCTTTGCCGTAATCGATCACCTGATCACGGAAAATTACGCGCCTCTCCAGGAATACGTCCGGGAATCTTCCACCCTTGTCGACATCGAGTCCATCCAGATCGCCAACAGCCAGGGAAACATCCTGGCTGCCTCCGAGGTGCGGCTGCTCGGCACCATCATGGAAGATGGCGTTGCCGCCAAGGATACTGAGATACGGGCCATGATCGACCCCGTCCATGATCAGTTGGTGGTTACCGCGCCCATCGCCATCGGCGGGATGATCTTTGGGGTAACCAGGGTTTCCCTGTCCATGAAGCCGATCCTTGCGCACCTGCATGAGATCCAGAGAAACGCGGCGCTCACCGGCCTTGGCTTTTGGATCCTCTCCGTTGTAATCGGCTCGCTTCTGGCCCAGCGCTTGAGCGGACCGGTCCAGCGATTCATGCAGGCAACCGACAGCATTACCCAAGGCGATTTCAAGGTGGAGATCCCCATGCCCAGAGGGGTGCTGGAGCTGGAGCGTTTTTCCCAGACCCTGCATGTCATGGCCAGCACCATAGCCTCCCGGGAGCTGGCGCTGCAAAATTCCGAGAAAAAATTCAGGCATTTGTTCGAGCGGGCCATGGAAGGAATTTTCGTGGCCGACGAAAAAGGGGAGCTTCTTGATGTAAACCCCGCGTTCATCTCCATTCTCGGCGCTGACTCACTTGAGGAAATCCTCGGCAGAAACCTCTTTGCCAACATCTTCGAGAACGAGGAATCATTTATCACATTCAAGGAGCTGATGGGCTCCCAGGGGTTTGTCAAGGACTACGAACTCATCCTTATCGCCAACAACAGCACTCCCATCATCGCCGCCTTGACCTGTCATGCGGTCCGGGGTTTTGGCGGGAAGGTGAACAAATACGAAGGACTGATCCGCGACATCACCGCGCAAAAGGCCGCGGAGCGGGAGATTGCCCGCATGCGCAACTACCTCAACAATATCATCGAGTCCATGCCCTCCATGTTGGTCACCCTGGACGTCGATTGCACCGTTACCCAATGGAACACCGCGGCTTGCAAACTCACCGGCATCTCCTCCCAGGAGGCGATCGGCAGAAAAATCTATGATATTGCCCCATTTTTCTGCAAATATACCCAGCAGGTAGACGATGCCGGCCGAAACCTGAACACGGTGACCCTCCCCCGCGAACAGGTAAGCCAGAACCCGGAACATCTCTACAATCTGACCTTCTTTCCTCTGATCGCCAACGGCACCGCCGGCGTGGCCATTCGTCTTGACGACATCACCGAGCTTGAACGCAAGGAACAGCAACTGCGCCAGGCTCAGAAAATGGAATCCATCGGCACCCTGGCCGGCGGGCTGGCCCATGATTTCAACAATGTTCTTGCCTCCATTCTGGGCAATCTCTCCCTGCTCCAGTACAAGCTTAAAAACCACCAGGGTCTTTCCGCCACGGAGTTGAACGAGTATCTTGAGCGCATGGAAACAGCGGGGCAGCGGGCCGTGGACATGGTCCGTCAACTGCTCACCCTGTCTCGCAAGCAGCAGACCGATCTGGTGCCCGTGGACCTGAACCTCTCCCTCAAGCATGTGCGCAAGATTGGGGAGAATACCTTTGACAAGTCAGTGAAGGTGGTGGAGCATCCTGCCGCGGAACCGGCCTATGTGCTTGCGGACACCACCGAGATGGAGCAGGTTCTCCTGAATCTCTGCATCAATGCGGTGCATGCCATGACCATCATGCGCGAAAATGCCCAATGGGGCGGCACTCTCACCGTGGCCATCGACAAGATCACGGCGGATCCGGTGTTTCGAAAAAAACACCCCGAGGCAATCGGGCATGCGTATTGGCGCATTTCGGTGAACGATACCGGAGTGGGCATGGATACCAAGACAGCGGCCAAGATCTTCGATCCCTTCTTCACCACCAAGGAGCAAGGCAAGGGCACCGGCCTTGGCCTGGCCATGGTCTACAATATCGTCCGTCAGCAACTGGGTTTTATCGATGTCTATTCGGAGCCGGGGCTTGGCTCCACCTTCAACGTCTATCTCCCCGCCCTGGTCCGCCCGGGAGACTCGCCCGCAGCCGGACAGAGCCTTGATATTGTCGGGGGGGCAGGGTTGATCCTGGTGGTGGATGACGATGAACTCGTCCGGAGTATGGCGGAGGATGTTTTGCTGGCCGTGGGTTATTCGGTGCTCACCGCAAGCAACGGCCAGGAGGGGGTGGAGATCTATCGGCAGCATCAGGCAGAGATACAGGCGGTGCTTCTGGACATGGCCATGCCGATCATGTCCGGCAGGGAGGCTTTTATCGAGATGCAAAAAATCAATCCCGCGGTCAAGGTGCTGCTTGCCTCGGGATTTCGCAAGGACAACCGGGTGGAGGAGATCCTTCGCCTCGGGGTTAAGGATTTCCTGCAAAAGCCCTACACCATAACCAGCTTGGCCGCTGCCATCAAGAAAGTGATCGAGGCGTAACCGCTTAGACGCTCAACCGCATGCTGATATCCATGGCCCTGGCGGAATGGGTGAGCGCCCCCACCGAGATGAGATCAACCCCGGTTTCGGCAATCTCCCGGACATTGGTCAGCTTCACCCCGCCGGAGGCCTCCACCAGGGCCCGGCCGCCAATCAGGCTCACGGCTTGGCGCATCAGGGCAGGGGCCATGTTGTCGAGCATGATGATCTCCACCCCGCAGGCAAGGCATTCTTCGACCTGGGCAAGGTTTTCGGTTTCAACCTCGATCTTCAGGGTGTGCGGCGCCTTGTCCCGCAGGATGCGCACCGCCTGGGTGATCGAACCTGTTGCCGCGATATGGTTGTCCTTGAGCAGAATGCCGTCGGCCAAACTGAAGCGGTGGTTGTGTCCCCCCCCGGCCCGGACCGCGTATTTTTCATAGGCCCGAAGGCCGGGGGTGGTTTTGCGGGTGTCGATGATTCTCACCGGCAGCCCCTCCACCGCATGGACAAAAGCGGCGGTAAGGGTGGCGATGCCGCTCAGCCTCTGCACCAGATTGAGGGCCAATCGTTCGGCGCTGAGCAGATCCCGCACCGGACCCTGCGCGGAAAAGATGCGCTCCCCCGCATGTGCTGTTTCACCGTCTTTTTTCATGGGCGTACAGGCAATCCGCGAATTGCGCGTGGTGAAAACAAGGGGGGCGATTGCATCAAGGCCGGCCACCACGAATTCCTCCTTGGCGACAAATACAGCCGTGCCCTCCTGCATGGGCCCAAACACGGAATCGGTGGTGATGTCGCCCAGGCCGATATCCTCTTCAAGAAACTGCTGTATTTGCCGTGCCGCCTGCGTATCCATATTCTCTCCCGGAGTGCCCTGTTTTCGCGGTGCGAAAAACTCTTGATAGCTGCCCGGTGTGTCCCGTGTCAAGAAGAAAGGGGCTGTCCCGGGAGATTCTCTGCGTGTTGTAATCGCAAAAAAAACCGTAATTACAACGAGTATTGCTTCATAAGGTAATGAGTGGTGTCGCGGGCCTGGGACTTTGTGAGGGTGTTGCAAGAGATCCACTGTTTGCTGGCATATTGTCCATCCCTGTGGTACAGAGAGATTCTGTTTGAGTAAAGCCAATGACTTCGGGAGGTTGGATGCAGGAGTTTTCCGTGCTCAATATTTTTTTGCTGGTCCTTGGCGGCGGACTGGCCGGCTTTATCAATACCCTGGCCGGAGGCGGTTCCTTTCTCACCATTCCCCTGCTTATCTTCATGGGCTTGCCGCCCACCGTGGCCAATGCCACCAACCGTCTCGGCGTTTTCATGCAAAGCCTCACCGCCACCCGGCAGCTCCACAGCCATGGGGTGTTTCCGGTCCGTTTCAGCCTGATTATCGCCATCCCCGCCGTGCTCGGCAGTGTGCTGGGCACTTACGGGGCGCTGATGATCAGCGATGATGCCTTTAAAAAATACCTTGCCGTCTTCATGGTGCTCATGACCCTGGGCACCTTTCTCAAGCCATCCGCCATATTGCCCAGGCCGGTGGGCAATTACAGCTTGCGGCGCTGGGCTTTGCTCTGGCTTTTATTTTTCGGCGTCGGGCTGTATGGCGGCTTCATCCAGGCCGGCGTCGGCTTTTTGATCATCGCCGCCATGGTTCTCACCGGCTACGATCTGGTGGCGGGCAACGCCACCAAGAGCTTTGTCATCCTGCTGCTCACCTGTGTCTCCCTGGCGATCTTCTGGGCAGGCGGCAAGGTCCAGGTGGTGCCGGGGGTGGCCCTGGGAGCGGGAAGCATGCTGGGGGCCTTCATCGGCTCCCACGTCACAATCACCAAGGGCAATGACTTTATCCGGAAATTCGTTGTGGCCATGGTGATCCTTTCCGCCATCTTCCTCCTGGTCAAATAAATGTTCACCTTTCTCCATGCCGCGGATATCCACCTCGACAGCCCCCTGCGTGGCCTGGAGGCTTACGCCGATGCCCCGGTGAATCAACTCCGCCAGGCAACGAGAAGGGCGTTCGATAGCCTGATCGACCTGGCCATTGCGGAACGGGTAGCCTTTGTCCTTTTGGCCGGCGATCTCTACGACGGGGAATGGAAGGATTACAACACCGGCTTGTTCTTCATCGACCGGCTCTCCCGGTTGCGCAAGGAGAAGATCCGGGTCTTCCTGGCCTCCGGCAACCATGATGCGGCAAGTCAGATCACCAAATCCTTGCGGTTGCCGGACAATGTCCACCTTTTTTCCACGAAGCAGCCGGAAACCATACTCCTCGAAGAATTGGGGGTTGCGGTGCATGGCCAGGGCTATGACAAAAGAGTCCTGGCCGAGAATATAGCCCGCAAGTATCCCCAGGCGCTTTCGCATTATCTCAACATCGGCCTGCTCCATACCTCGCTCACCGGCAGACCGGGCCATGAACCCTATGCCCCGTGCTCCCTCGACGATCTGAAGGCCAGAGGCTATGACTACTGGGCCCTTGGCCATGTGCACCTCCGCGAGGAAGTGAGCCGGTCGCCTTGGATCGTTTTCCCCGGCAATATCCAGGGGCGGCATATCCATGAGACCGGAGCAAAAGGGGCCACCCTGGTGCGGGTGGCGGAGGGGTGCATCAGTGCTGTCGAGCACCGCGACCTGGATGTGCTGCGGTGGTCCCTCTGCCGGGTTGATCTCACGGACTGCGCCACAGTGGATCTGGCCATTGATGCGGTCCGGCACGCCATGGAAACGGAACAGGCCAACGGTGACGGAAGACCTCTGGCAATCCGGTTGCAACTGGTTGGAAAAAGCCCGCTCCATGCCGAGCTCCACCGTGATTCCGCTCTCCTGACCGAGGAATTTCGCGGGCTTGCCGCAGGGATTGGCGAGATGTGGCTGGAAAAAGTGGTATTTGCCACCCAACGGCCCGTGGCCCTTGCAGCGGACCTCGGCGAGGAAACACCTATGGCGGAGCTGATCCAGGCCATTGAATGCCTGGATTTTGAGCCGGCAGCACTCATGGAACTGGTGCCCGGGATCGGGGAGCTCCAGAAAAAACTGCCCCCGGAGTTCCTGCACGAGGGCGGGCTTCTTCCCGCCTCTATTTCCGAGGCAAGCGATCTGCGCGAAGAGATCAAGGAAATGCTCATCGCCAGACTGCTGGGGCAGGGGGGACGCCGGTGAAGATTACCCGCCTCGAACTCAAGGCCTTTGGCCCCTTCACCGGACGCAGCCTGGAGCTTGGCCCTGGCCTGCACATCGTCTACGGTCCCAACGAGGCCGGAAAAAGCAGCACCCTTCGGGCGCTCAAGGTTTGGCTCTTTGGATTTCCGGAACGAACCCTTGATAATTTTCTCCATGCCAACGACCAGTTGTCGGTGGGCGGATGCCTGGAATCGGAAGATGGCCGGAAGCTGGCCTTTTATCGGCGCAAGAAGAGAAAGGCCGACATCCTTGACCCGCTGGGCAATCCCATTACGGCGGAGACGCTTGCCGCCTTTCTGCCCATCGCCGAGCAAGCGGTTTTTGAATCGCTGTATGGCCTGACCCACGAAGATCTTATCAAAGGCGGCAAGGATATCCTGGCCCAGAAAGGCGAGGTGGGCCAGGCCCTGTTCTCGGCAGGGGCCGGAATCTCTTCCCTGCGCGGGGTTCTCGCCGGGCTGGAGAGCGAGGCCGAGGCGTTGTTCAAGGCACATGGAAAGCGAGCGATCAATGAGGCCCTTGCAGCCTACGATGAGACGAAGAGGATTGTGCGGGATGCCTCCCTTTCCAGCCGGGACTGGCACGAGCTGAACAATGGATTGAGTGAGGCGCAGGAAGCTCTCCGGGCCATCGAAGTCCTACATAGAGAAAAAGATCGGCGGCGGCGGCAACTGGAACGCATCCGGCAACTGCTGCCCCAGCTTGCCCTGCGCAATCTGCTCCGGCAGCAACTTGCCGAGTTAGGCCAGGTTGTGGAGCTGCCGGATAATTTTTCCGACCAACGTCAGGGAATCCAAAGAACGCTTCACACCTTGGCCCACAAAGAAACCGTTGTTGCGGCCAAGCTCACGGAGATGCAGGGGAAAATGGCGACTGTTTCCGCCCGTCAGCCGGTGCTTGCGGCGGAAGAAGCCATCGAGGAGCTGCACCAGCGGCTGGGGGAATACAAAAAAAGCGGGGAAGACCGGCCCCGCCTTGAAGGGATGCGGATCAGCAACAAAGGGGAGGCTGCCGATTTTCTCAGGCTTGTGCGGCAGGATATCTCTTTGGAGCAGGTGGAAACCCTTCGGGCTGTTTCCGGCAGAAGAAAGATCATCGGGCATCTGGCGGCCAAACATGAAGGTTTGCAGCAGGGGCTGGGCCAGACCGAAAAAAGGCGGCTGGAGCTCGGCGGAGAACTGGGGAAGATTGACAGGGAGTTGGCCGGATTGCCGTTGGCCAAGAATACGGCGGGACTGAGCCAGGCCTTGCGGATGGCCAGAAAAGCCGGGGAGGTTGATGCTGATCTGGCGGACAAGGCCAGGAACAGAGATGAAAAAAGGCGCCATTGCCTTCAGGCCCTGGAGCGGCTGCCCCTCTGGTCCGGAAATCTCGCGGATTTTCTGGCCCTGCCTCTTCCTCTTCCGGAAACGGTGCGGAAATACGAAGCGCTTTTTAATGAGCAGACAACGCGGCAGAGGGATGTCCAGCAGGAACAGGAACGCCTGCAAAAAAGGCTGGCCGAGGTGCAGGTCGACATCCGCCAGCGGGAAACCTCTGGAATCTCGCCCACGGAAGAAGAGCTTGCCCTGATCCGGACCCAGCGCGACAAGGGTTGGGAGCTGCTCCGCCGCCAATGGCTCAAGGGCGAAGACCTTGCCGGAGAAGATGTTGCTTTTGGCCAGGATCTGCCCCTGCCCGAGGCCTATGAAAAAAAGGTGGCCCTGGCGGATACGGTGGCGGATCGTCTCCGCCGCGAGGCAGATCGGGTCCAGGCCTTCGCGGCCCTGCGGGCAGAGCAGCAGAGCCTTGAAAAGATGCTGGCCGAACTGGAGAACAACGCGGCCAAGCTCAGCCTGGCTTTTACGGCCATGGATACGGAGTGGCGCAGCCTGTGGCAGCCCTGCGCAATCATCCCCCTTTCTCCGGCGGAGATGCTGGCCTGGCTTGGCGAGGCCGCCACTCTCCGGCTCAGCGCGGAGGAATTGCAGGCAAGGGAAGTCGAACTGGAAAGAAAAAGCTCGGAGCGGGAAAAAATCAGCTCAGCCTTGCTCCGGGAGCTTGCCGGACTTGGAGAACGCCCCTCGTTCCAGGGCAAGGAGCTTGAACCGCTCCTGCTCCAGGTTGAGGATGGGCTGGAACGGCTCACGGCCATTGAAGACAAACGACAAAGGCTCCTTGACAAGAAAGCGGCCCTGGAAGGGGAACACACCCAGGCGGAAAATGAAAAAATCCGCTTCACGGAAGAGCTTGGGCTCTGGCGGCAGGAGTGGCAGGAGGTGGTTGGCGGCCTTGGCGGCAACCGGCGGATCCACCCTGCCGAAGCCGGGGATGTCCTGGAAAATCTGCACAACTGTTTTGCCAGACTGAAAGAGGCCAATGAGCTTCGCAAACGGATTGAGGGGATCGATCGTGACGCCGGGAGATTCGAGGAGGCGGCTCTGGCCCTGGCCCGAGAAATCGCGCCGTCACTCATCGGGCAACCAGCCGGGCAGATCGTGGCGCAGCTCAAGGCCCTGCTCAATCAGGCGAGAAACGACCGAACCCTCCACGCCCGCTATGCCCAGGAAATCCAAGAGGCCACCGAGGAAAAACTTCGTTTAACGGAAGAAACGCTTTTGGCCCGGCATCAGATGGCGGAACTCTGCCGCCTGGCCGGCAGGATTTTACCGGAGGAGCTGGAGGCGGCGGAGAAACGCTCGGCCCAATACCGCAGCCTCACGGACCGCCTGGCGCAAACCGAGCGAATCCTGCTTGAGGGAGCGGGCGGCCTTCCCCTTGCCGAACTGGAGGACCAGGCCGCACAGATCGACCCGGATGCACTCCCCGAAGAAATCGCCCAACTGAGCCAAAAAATCGAGCAGGAACTGGCCCCGGAGGGCAAGCGACTCTCCGTGCTCATCGGCGAAAAGAAAAACCAGCTCCAACAGATGGACGGCAATGCCAGGGCCGCCGAGGCTGCGGAGGAGGGCGCCAGGCTGCTCGCCACAATCCGGCGGCTGGCGGAACGCTATGTCCAGCTCAAGGTGGCGGGGCACGTCCTGAACAGCGAGATCGAGCGGTTTCGCCGCGAAAACCAGACCCCGGTGCTGGCCATCACCTCCCGGTATTTTCGCGAACTCACCCTGGGCTCCTTTGCCGGCTTATTGACCGATGAAAATGACCAGGGAGAACCGGTCTTGGTCGGTATACGGCCAAACAACGCCAGGGTTTTGGTGGAACGGATGAGCTCCGGCACCCGGGACCAGCTCTATCTCGCCCTGCGGTTGGCTTCTTTGGAGTGGCGTCTTGCCGGCCATGAGCCCATGCCCCTGATCCTGGACGACATCCTGGTGAACGCCGACGATGCCCGGTCCAGGGCCGCCCTGAAAATCCTCGGGGAACTGGCCGAGAAAACCCAGGTCATCCTCTTTACCCATCATCGCCGCATCGTTGACGAGGCCCTCCAGCTTGCGGCCGGAGGCACGCTTGTGGTGCATGAGCTGGGCGCATGACCCGCTCCGTGCATTTCCCCGGAACATTTACCCTCCCGCGCGTGTCACAGAAGCGTGGCGGGGCGCAGCAATTGTTGTTCATATGTATGTAGCGTTTTACCCCCCGGCGCACTACTCAACCCAAACCAAGGAAGGAGGCTTCACGCCATGGCATCACAACCCGAACAATCTCCCGCAGGTGGTTACAAAACCGAAATCGTGCTTGTTATCGGCCTCTGCTGCCTGATCATCGGCTTTCTCGCCGGGATCGTCTTCAGCATCTACAAGAGCCCGGCAAGCGGGGGAGCGGCCACGGTTGCCACGGGACAGCCGGAAGCCCAGGCAGGGAAGCTCACCGCCGAACAGGCCCAGCACCTCTTGCAGCTTGAGCTCGAGGTGCAAAAAAATCCTCAAAACATCGAGGCCTGGACCAGCCTCGGCCATCTCTATTTTGACTCCGACCAGGCGGACAAGGCGATCAACGCCTACAGCAAGTCCCTGGCCCTGGCCCCTAATAATGCCGATGTGCTCACCGACCTCGGGGTCATGTACCGAAGGGCAGGCAATCCACAACAGGCCATCGCTTCCTTTGACCAGGCCATCCAGGTGAATGCCAAGCATGAAACCGCCCGGTTCAACAAGGGCGTCGTTCTGCTTTACGATCTCAAGGACCAGTCCGGCGCCATCGGCGCCTGGCAGGAACTGATCAGCCTCAACCCCATGGCCACGGCGCCCAACGGTCAGTTGGTCAGCGAAATTCTCAAGGAAATACAGGACAAAAAAATGAATTGACGGGCTTTTCCCTGTGGGCCTGGGAAAAAATTCTTTGACATCAACCTGTTACAGGAATATTGTATACATGATATTGCTGGGGAGGAGCGAGCGGCATTGCACGGCATGGGGGCATGGTTTCCCCTGGGGCGAATCGGTATGGGGCAAGAACATCGGCGGGCAAGACGGTTCAACGTCAGCATGGCGGTCACGCTTATCCTGCGCGACACGAAAAACCGGCTGATTCTCGCCGATCCTCTGCCGGGAACCTTGTTGGACATCTCGCTCTACGGAGCCCGTCTGTCCGTGCCCCATATCCGGACCGGCCGCTACCATCTCTTTTATGCCTGTAACGACGACTCGGCCAAGGTCATCCATCTTGAGGTGATTGACAAACACGGGGGAGACCGTCTTGTCCTTCCCGCCCATCCCGTCTGGTTCGACCATGTTCTTTCCAGCCCGAGCAAGCATTTTGAGCTCGGGCTGGAATTTCTTATCCCCCCGGAAGACCCGAACATTACCAAACTGCATGCATTTCTTGCCGGCCAGCCTCCTTTGGCAGGCGGCTGGCTGAAACGGCTGTTCCGTCTTGCCTAGGCACGGCGCGAAAACACGGCTCTACGCTATTATTTTCCGCAAATGCCGCACCTCCGGCAGTCTCCGTCGCAGCCCCTCTATCTCGGGCGCTGTATCCAACCACCGATCGACCAGGCCGAGCATGGTCCGGCCCTGATCCGGACACTCGTCGTTCAGCCGGTAAATGATCCAGTTGCCCTCCTTGCGGAAAGAAACCAGCCCGGCATCCTCAAGGATGCGAAGATGCTTGGACACCGTGGGCTGGGCCACGCCAAGAAGCGCGGTCAACTCACAGACGCACAGTTCGCGCACCCCCAGCATCGTGATGATCTTGACCCGATTCTGGTCGGACAGCGCCTTCATGAGGCGGACAAATTCTTTCATGGATTTCCTTATTGGTTACGCTACGGCTTCTTATCGGGCTCGGGCGTCGCCTCTGGTAAAACCGGGGAAAGGATGTGAAACGGCAGCAGCAAGGTCCGTTTGACGATATTCAACAATCCCTCCCCCACAGCGCTCGGCGGCAGCAAGGTAACCTGGGGGTCGCTTGCCTTGCCGGTGACGCCGACCGGGAAGGTGACCAGGGTGGCGGTTTCCCCGCCGATGATCCTGCCCACCAGAGGCACTCTGCTGACAATGGCGTCAAGGCTTTTAAACGGAGAAATCATGACCACGATGTCCAACTCGAAGGTGCTGAGATTCATCTTGCCCCGGGCAAAAAGATTCAGCCCTTCTCCCCGCACCACCGCCTCGTCGATGATCAGCTCGTTTTCCTTAACATACGCCTTCAGGAGAAGATCCGTGTAGGGAAACCCCCGGGAAGACATTTCCGGCCCGCCTTCGCCCTGGCCCACACTGAAAAGATCCGTGATATTGATTACGCTGAAGATTTTTGCCAGAAGCTTCATGCGGAGAATCCGCCCCTGGTGGGAGTCTATCTGCAGATGCCCCTCCTGCCACTTGTCCAACTCTCCTTCCAGGCGGCCATTGAGGGAGAATTCCCCTTCAATGAGGTCCTGCGGGTACCCAAGGCACGGCAGGACGGTTTCAAACCGAGGCGGGATGGGGCAGGCGCTGCTCAAGGAAAAGTGGCTGCGCCCGAGCTCCGGGGTGGAAAACCATTCGCCGGTGGTGTCCAGGCAGCAGAGACGGCCGTTATTTATAAGCGCGGACAGCCGCCACTGGGGATGAATCCGTATTTCTCCCCTGAGCTCCTGCCAGACCAGGGTGGCGGAAGCATTCTCCCCGGTTTTTCGGCCGGAAGTAAATTCATCCACATCAAAAACAACGGTGCCGGTAATATTCCACGGCGAGGTCTCCTGCCGCGGTTTCCCGGAAGAAGCGGGGGGGGTGCCGCTGTCCTTGATCCGCTTCAGGGTCTCCTTAATATCCAGCAGGGTTTGGCGGGAAAGCGCGGGAGAGGCAAGATCGAGCTTCAAGGCAAGTCCGCTGCCGCCCCGCGAGACCAGACCATTGACCACCACGGATTCCCTTTCGTTCAGTGCACAGGCCAAGCGTCTCACCTTGAGATCCTTGCCGACCCCGGCAAGGCGAAGCTCCTGGATATCGATAAAGCTGTCATCCTTCCCGTCAAGGTACCAGCGCAGATCCGTGGCCTCGATTTCCCCTGTGAAAGCGACCTTGTTGGGATCCTGGGGCAGGTAGAGCTGGAAATCCCCGGCAATCCGGCCCTGCAGCAGGTTTTTCCGCTCCAGCAACTGATCGACGGTTTTCTTGGACAATTCGCCCTTCCAGGAAAAAAGAAAGGTCTCCCTGGTGTTATCGAGAAAATCCAGGGTGATCGTGGCCGCTTCCTTGCCGTTCGATACGAGGGCGGACATTTTCAGGGGATCGTCCTTGGTGAATTCCACGGAAAAATCAGCCTTGGCCGGACGCAATATCGAACCCTCCGGCCGGAGCACACCCTTGGCCACGGTTTTCCCTTCCTGCAGGTCGATCTGCAATGCCTCCATCCGAAAGGGGAGGCGCGGGAAAAGGGCAGGAGAAAGGAGCTGCTGCTCCCTGAGCCATTGCCCGAAGTCCTGCCCGACCTTGCCTTGCAAGGAAATATTCCCGCGCAGCGCGGTGAAAGCCTGGTGGGTCAGGGAAGCGCCCAGGGTGAACGAATCGCCGAACACGGAGCCCGTGGCCTCGGAAACCGTGATTGCAGTGTTTGAAAAATGGCCCTTGCCCTGCTGTATCCGGACCGGCACCGGGAGACGCGGCGTTTCCACGACAAGGTTTTTCACCATGACGTCCGCGTCCGCTTTCCACAGCTTGGGCTCCGAAGCCTTTCCTGAAATTGCCGTGTTCCGCAGCTCTATCCGGCCATCGGCCCGGGTTATGTTTTCCCGCAGCGGGGTGCTGATCTCCTGGAAATAGGAAAGGTCTTCCTTTTCCAGCTCCTTGGCGACCAGCACCCCGTCAAGCTGGGTTATGTCAAGGAAAACGTCGTCCGGCCAACGCACCTGCCCGGCTGTTTTCTTCACCACATGGGGGCCATACTCGCCTCGGACGTTTCGCCATCGCACCAAGGGAGGGGCAATGGTCATCTCCCCTCCGTCCACGGCAAAATCCCACGCCATCGGCGCGTAACGGCCCTTGCCCTGCATGGAGGCAACCTCGACGGCAACCTTGAAGTCCCTCAGGTGGTCGCCAAGGTGAAGATGGCCGGCCGCCCGGCCCGATACATTGCTGAACTGGGCCAGTTCAGCCTGAAAGGGAGGGTGGTCGACCAGACGCGCCAAAACCGCGGGAAGTTCGGCGAGATCCGCGTCAAGGTCAACATCGAGCTTAAAGGTGAAATCATCCTCCGGCAGACCGAGAATCAGGTGGCCATTGCGGCCACGGCTGTTGCCCATCCGGGCTTCCTCCCCATCCACGATGAGCAACCCCTCTTCGATCCGCAATTTTCCCTTGACGTTGGTCAGCAGCAGATCGACTTCCGGAACCTTGACCGAGGCGTCGATTTCTTCGGCAAGGACATGCATGTTGCGGACGTATTCAAGATCAGCCGCAGTGCCCTTGAAGCTGTAGCTGGCCTTGCCGACCGTGCCGCTCTGCACGATTTGCCCCAACTCTTCGACAATTTCGTTTTCCCCCCACATGGCGAGAACTGCGGCGCGAATGCGGGTCAGATCAAGCTCCTCCCCCTTGAGATCGATCTGCCACACCGGCGGAGCTTTTGCCTCGGCTCCGCCGGAACGCCGGACCGTGCCTGCGATTTTTACCCCCGGCTCCTGCATTTCAAACTCATTGAGCGTCAAGAGCAGGTCGTCTCCATCCTTGGCAAAGGCCGCATCGACAACCCCGCAGCTCAGCAGGATCTTTTTATCCTTTGGCAACGCAAGCAGGCAGGAGGAATCCCCCGTGATCCTGCCGGTGATTTTTTCAAGCCCGCGGCCTTCAACGCTGCCGCTGAGATTGAGCGGAGAATCGGCAGGCGCCAGAGATCCCTGGGCAAAAGAGAGGAATATCTTATTGAGGTTGAAGTTGCGGCAGGAAAATTGAAACCGGTAGGAGGCATCTTTTCGCAGATACTTGCCGGATACGGCAAGATATTCGTCAGCCGCGGGTTTGCCGGAAAGATCGAGATCTATGGCGGCAAGGGTTACAGCGACTCTGCCGTTCAGCGACCGCAAGGAAAAATCCCTGCTTTGCAGCGCAGGCCACTGGCTGTTGGCGGCAACGTGCAATGTTCCGTTGCGGATCACCACATTCAATCCGGCAAGTGCGGGGTCAGGGGGTTCGGAAAGCGAGGCGGGAAACGTGTTTACATGGAGTTCCGGGTTCACCAGCAGAACCTTGCCGATCCGGACCTGGCCGCGGAACAAGGACCACCAGTCCGGATACACCTTGGCCATGGGCGCGGCCAAGGAGGCATCAGCGCTGGCAAAACGGGTGTTGTACAGGTTCAGATGGGGGAGCGGGAGCCATGCCCATTCCAGCCGGTCGGTGTGCAGGGTGCCCTCCAGCCGGGCGTTTACCTGGGCGCTCATTCGCGCTTTGAGCGTTTCAAGATCAATGAGCTGCGGAAGCAGCAAGCTGGAACCGATGCCCATTGCCAGCAAAAAAACGGCACAGGCAAGGATTATTCTGGTTCTAAGGGGCAAAGTGGCGATTCGTGACAGATTCATATAATATCGATGGCTGGGCCGCTGACGGCCGGCATATGGCTGGAAGAGATACGAACTGGAACGGAAACCGGGGCCTGGCAGTTCGCCAATACATCAAGGGGATAGTAGCATAATTAGATAAAAGGTGAAAGGTCCAAGGCCAAAGGCTCAAGGAGGAAAGCCTGTTTTTTTGACCTGTAACCGTGAGCCTTTTACCTTGCCAGTTTCCGCGCAATGGCGTAATTTCTCAAAAATTCAAGCGAACAGGCAGGCATACCAAATGGCACAGACACGCATCGGGGTTATCGGGGTAGGGTATCTCGGCAAATTTCACGCCCAAAAATACATGGCAAACCCGGAAGTGGAGCTGGTGGGGGTGGCGGACGTCAACCCGGCCTATGCCGCCGAGGTTGCCAAGGCCTGCAACACCACCGCGTTCGGTGATTATCAGGCGCTGCTCGATCAGGTCGAGGCGGTGAGCGTCGTGGTGCCCACCAGCCTGCACCACGAGGTGGCAAGAAGATGCCTGCTCGCCGGGAAGGACGTGATGCTGGAAAAGCCAATGACCACAACCCTGGCCGAGGCGGACGAACTCATCGCCTTGGCCGAGGAGAAGGGACTTATCCTCCAGGTGGGCCATATCGAACGGTACAACCCGGCTCTCCTGGCCATGGCCGAACATCTCACCCAGCCCCTTTTCATCGAGTCGCACCGGATCCATGTCTTCAAGCCGCGGGGCCTTGATGTGGACGTGGTCCTCGACCTGATGATCCACGACATCGACATTGTTTTAAGCTTGGTCAAATCGCCCATCGCCTCCATGCATCCGGTGGGCATGCCGGTGTTCACCCAGACCACCGACATCGCCAATGTCCGGCTGATCTTTGAGAACGGCTGCACCGCCAATCTCACGGTGAGCCGCGTTTCGCGGGAAAACATCCGCCGGCTCAGGGTGTTCCAGCCCCATTCATTCCTGGCGGTTGATTACGGCAAGAAGGAGATCACCGTGATCAAGCCCGGCAAGGAGCTGGACGCAAACTCCATGCCCCAGGAGGAGGTCATCTCTTCCTGCTACCTGCACCAGGATGCCCTGGAGATGGAGCTCGCCGATTTTGTCAAGAATGTCCGCAACCGGACCCAGCCGATGGTTTCGGGCAGGGAAGGGCGGTTGGCCCTGGCCGTGGCCCAGGAGATCATGGCCAGGATCAAGGGACATGTGGCCAGTCATCCCCAGCTCTTCAATGTGTGAGACACACACAAACATGCCGGCCCTGAACTCGCCCCGGATCATGATCGTTGCCGGCGAGGCCTCCGGCGACATGCACGGGGCCCGGCTCATCGCCGCCCTCCGGGCGCAGGCCCCCGGGGCGCGGATCTGCGGCATCGGCGGCCCGGAACTGAGGCGCCAGGGCGTGGAGATTCTGTACGACGCCTCCCGGCTGGCCGTGGTGGGCATTGTCGAGGTCCTCAGCCATTTCCGTTTCATCCGCGAGGCCATGCGCGCCCTTGAAAAACGGCTGCGGGAGCAGCCGCCGGACCTGTTGATCCTCATCGACTACCCCGATTTCAACCTGATCCTGGCCAAAAAAGCCAAGCGGCTCGGCATCCCGGTTTTTTACTACATCAGCCCGCAGGTGTGGGCTTGGCGATCCGGCAGGGTGAAAACCATTAAAAAACTGGTGGATCGCATGGGGGTGATCCTCCCCTTTGAGCAGGAATTTTACCGGAAATTCGGGATGAAGGTCGATTTTGTCGGCCACCCTCTGATGGATGCGGTGCAGCCGACCCGGAGCCGGGAGGATTTTTTGCAAAGCCTTGGCATTGACCCGGAAAGCACGGTGATCGGCATTTTGCCCGGCAGCCGGAAACGGGAGATAGCCGGGATGCTCCCGGTTTTTCTGGCGGCGGCAAAACGGATGCGGGAACAACTGGTCAAACCGGTCTTTGTCCTGCCCTTGGCCCCCACCTTGAGCGAGCAAGATCTTCTGGCCAACGGCCTGGGTGAGGCTGGGGTCGAGGTGCGGGTGGTGCGGGAGAACCGCTATGATCTCATGGGGGCCTGCGATGCGGTGATGGCGGCATCGGGCACGGTTTCCCTGGAGCTGGCCATCCTGAATGTACCCATGGTTATTTCCTATAGGGTTTCGCCGCTCACCTATTTTCTGGGCCGGCGCTTGATCAAGGTGCAATACGCCTCGCTGGTCAACCTGGTGGCCGACCGGGAGGTGGTGGAGGAGCTGCTGCAGGATGAGGCGGTGCCGGAAAAAATCGCCGCTGCCACCATGCGCCTTATTGTGAACCAGGCGGAACGCACACGCATGCTGGCGGGGTTGGCCGAGGTCCGGGAACGGCTGGGAGGGCCAGGGGCCTCGGAGAGGACCGCGCGGTTGGCCTTGGACCTGGCCCAGACGGAGCAGGGGGGAAATGCGGGAGGGTAAAACTTGTCCTTTTTCCCCTCCCGCATTGGAGAGGGGAGAGAACACGCACAAGATTCTTACTCCCCCTTGCTGTTCAACTCGTCGAGCAGAAGCATATTTTCCGCTATAGCCTTGTCGTAGCAGTGCGGGCAGATGCCGTGGGTAAAGAGGATGTCGGTATGCCGGAGCAGATATTCCTCCAGCCCGTGCCAGGCATTCTTGTCGTCCCGGATCTTTCGGCAATAGGAGCAGATGGGCAGCAGGCTTTGGAGATTTTTCAACTCCATGGTCCGGGCCCGCACCGGCTCCTCCAGTTCGGCGTTCTTTTTTTCCAAGGCCAGCAGCAGGGCATGGTTTTCCTGTTTGAGCTGATGCCGCTCCACCGCATGGATAATGGCGATGCGCAGCTCTTCGCTGGTCCAGGGCTTGAGGATGTACCGGTATACCTGCCCCTGGTTGATGGCGGCCATGATGTCGTCCGGCTCGGAATAGCCGGTGATCATAATCCGTTCCGCCTGGGGCGCGACTTTTCGAGCCAAGGCCAGCACTTCGGCCCCGGAAATCCCCGGCATCCGCTGGTCGGACAGGATTAAGGCGAGGTTGCTTTCCCGGACCATGATTTCCAAGGCCTCCTCCCCGGAACCGGCCAGCAGGATTTCATACTCATCTGCAAAGGTCTGCTGAAAATTGCTCCGGTTAATCTCCTCGTCGTCGATGAACAGCAGGCGAGGCCGGTTCATCCTGTCTCTCCCTCGAAACTCCGCATGCGTTCCGCCATCTGCTTTCGCCCCTGTTCCACAAACCGCTTGATCTCCTGGCCCAGGGCATAGGTGCCCACGGCGTTGCCGATGGTGAGCCGCAATTGCTCTTCCTTCCAGGGCTTGACGAAATACCGGTACACCTCCGCCTTGTTGATGGCCTCGATCAGCTCGTGGATCTCGGTGTAGGCGCTGATGATCATCCGGATGGTGTCCGGATACGTTGTCCGGATTTCGGTCAACAACTCGATGCCGCTCATCCCCGGCATCCGCTGGTCGGAGACCACCAGGGCCATCTCCCCCTCCCGCTCAAGAAGGGCCAGCGCCTCCTTTCCGGACCCGGCGGTGAAGATCTCAAAATCGTCACACAGGGTCTCCCTGAAGTTAACCAGATTGATTTCTTCATCGTCCACATACAGCACCCGCCCTTTTTTTGTGCTCATCTTTCGTTCTCCTCGGATAATGATGCAATCGGTTCTAGCCCAGCCGGGAGGATCACCTCAAACTCCGCTCCCTGGCCGGGTTCGCTGCGCACCAGAATTCTGCCCCGGTGCCTGCTGATGATGCCAAAGGAAACGCTCAATCCCAGGCCCGTGCCCTTGCCGACTTCCTTGGTGGTAAAAAACGGCTCGAATATCCTCTTTTGAATATCCTTGGAAATGCCCGTCCCCTTGTCCGCAAACACCACATGCACGCCATCCTCCGCGCTGAAGGTGCGGATCAGCAGGGAGCCTTTGTCCGGCTGGGCATGAACCGCATTGATGATCAGGTTCATGAATACCTGGCAGAGCTGCCCCTGGGAGCCGGGGACCGGCGACAGATCCTCCGCAAACTCCCTGATTACCTCCAGTCGGTGCCGGTACTCGGGCAAGGCCAGGGCCAGGGTGCTTTCCAGGCAATGATTGATGTCTATGGGGCGGGCGAGATCGTTGTCGGGCCGGGAAAAATTTTTAAGATCGGTGACGATCTTGCTGGTGCGCCGCGCCCCTTCCCGGACATTGCCCATGAGCAGGTCGATGCTCTGCATCAGCTCGGATACTCGCCCCGCATCCGGACAACTCTGTTGCCCATGGTTTGCGAGAATCGAACGCAGCTCATCCAGCCGTTTTCCCAAGGGCGGCAGGGCGCCGGTGATGAAATTGGTGGTGTTGTTGACCTCATGGGCCACCCCCGCGACCAGTTGCCCCACGGCGCCCATTTTTTCCGACTGCACCAGCAAGGTTTGAGCCTCCTTAAGCTCCTGCATGGCCCTGGTGAGTTCGGCGGTGCGGGCGGCCACCTTTTCCTCAAGCCCCTCGTTCATCTGGGCGATGACGGCGAAGGATTGATCGAGCCGGGTGACCAGTTGCTTCATGCTGTCGTCAAGCTGGCCGAGTTCGTCGGTTGCCTTCTCTGTTTCTTCTTCCTCTGTTTTCCCCAGCCGGATACTCAGGGTTTCGACCAGGGCGCGCAGCGGCCTGACCACGTCCCGCGCCAGCATCACGGCGGTAAAGAGGGAGATGGGCAAAAAAGAGAGAAGGAGCAGCACTGCATGCCGGATGATCCGTTCCATACCCCGGGTGTATTGGGCGTGGCTGAAAACGATCTGCACCCCGCCAAGGTCGGTGACCTGACGCTGCTCCACCTTGCCGGTGTCGAAATAGAGGGAGGTCTGATCGCGAGAGTAACCGGCAGTGCTGATCCGCTTAGAGAACACAAAATAGTGCTCCTGGCGCCAGTGGGGGTTGGAATAATATTCATCAGCGGCTAGATGTTCCGCCATGATTTGACCGAAATCGCCCATCTCCTCAACCCGGGGAACCGATCCTTCCGCCTGGGGCGCAAAACGGGAAAATATCCGCTTGCCTTCCTTGTCGTAGATAAACACGGCCACCAGATCGGTTGCCCCGAAGATTGCCTCCACATCAGCGTTGATCTGCTCGGTGTTCATGAAAAAAAGCGGAGTTTCCAGGTTGCGGGCCAGCATCAAGGAAACGAAGTTCCCCTTGTTGTATGTCTCCTCCAGCAGAGTCTGCCTCTGGATCTGGCCGAAAAGCACAATCAGGCCGGTGCCGCAAACAACCAAGACCCCTAGAAAGGTAAGGAACAGCTTCAGGCGATAGCCCCGGGGCAGACGAATTTTTTTCTTCAGCCAGTGCAGGTCCGGGAAATTCATCGTCCACCCTCCGGGGTGTAGATGGCGTCGATACCCTTGGGGGTAGAGGGGACGCCCAGCCGTTCAAGCACCGTGGAATTGGCCACCACTCTGACCTTGCGGGGCGGGGTGAGAGCAGGGATGTCTCCTTCCAGGCCGTCGCGGGCAATCCTGGCCCCAAGCTCTGCGGCCTGGGCGCCCATGTCAGTGGTGTCGAAGGTCACCGCCACGGCGGCGCCCTGCGCCAGGTACTTCTCCGAAAAGCTGATGATGGGAATGCGGTGTTTCATGGAAAATTCCAGCAGGTTGCCCAGGACTTGAGGCGAGGTAAGCTGGGGATCCGGCAGCAGCCAGTAGGCGTCGACCGCGCCGGCCATCTCCTGGAGCGCCCCAGGCAGGCTGGTCTGGCTGTCGAACTTCTTGAAGAGCAGGGTCTGCACCGAGGCCACCGGCGAGAGCAGCGCCTCCTGCACCCACTGGCCGGACTGACCGGGGTTGTACAGAACGCCGATGGAGCGGACCTTGGGCAGCGCCTTGTTGATGGCGGCCAGTTGCCGGGAGGGCTGGATGCGCATCTCGATGCCGATGAAGTTTTTGGGCAGCGTTCTGGCCGAGGGGGCCAGCAGGTAGATTACCACCACCTCCCGCAGGTCCTTGACAAACTCCAGGGCCTGATCGCCGATGGCCACCACCAGCCGGGCACTCTGCAACTGTTTTTTCAGGGCAAAACCGCCGGTTGCCTGTTGCTCGGAAAGCAAGACCTGTGTTACGGTATTGCCGCTGATGCTTTTCGGCCCCGTGGCCGAATGCTGGGCGAGCCAGCTCTTTTCAAAGCCCTGGCGGGCTTCTTCGTAGGGCTTGAGCGCTGAAGACTGGAGCAGGACGCAGTCCAGCGCCCAGGCCGGAGCAGACATGGCAAGAAGCAACAGGAGCATGAGGGGAAGATACTTCTTCACCGGCGAATCAACCCGTTCAAAAAAGGCACACCACACATGAGAGTAAACAACATCCTGTAATCCTAGAACCTTGCGCGCCATTGCGCAAGCTTGAGATCACGGTTTCCTGCCTGCGGGGAGACCGGCTGCAACCCGGGGGGGGACAGACTAGACCGCATATCCTTTTGGGATCATGCGCAATATTTCATTTTCTACTTGGGAGCCCCCAATGCCGCATCCGTATTTTTTCTGTAGTCGAACCTCCGCCTCCGCTATTTTTTTTCTCCTCGCCCTGTTGCCCACTCTGAGCAGCGCTGCCGAAATGGTCGAAGCCCCCATGGCCATGTACTTCGACGACTCCCAGATGGTTGAAGTCGCCACCCGCGCACCCAAACCCTTGCGCCAGGTGGCGGAGAACGTTTCCATCATCACGGCGGAAGAGATCGAGACCATGCACGCCCAGAGCCTGGGCGAGGTGCTGTCCCGCCTGCCCGGGGTGTTTGTCTATTCTTCTCCCCCGGATTTCAACGGGGGCAGCCAGGTGTTCATCCAAGGCAGCCAGGAGGAGCATGTGCTGGTGCTCATCGATGGGGTGCGCCTCAATTCGGCCATGTCAGGGGCAGCCGATGTGAATCATCTTCCCCTGCGCATCATCGAGCGGATCGAAATCATCAAAGGCCCCGCCTCCTCAGCATGGGGCTCTTCTCAGGGCGGGGTGATCAACATCCTCACCAAGAAAACCGGCAGCGCGGCCAAGCCCATTGCCACCGTGAGCGGTTCCTTTGGCGAACGTCAGGTGGCCCAATACGAAGCGGACCTGACTGGCAAGGCAGGCACGATCGGCTACTATCTCTATGCCGGCCAACAGGATTCAAACGGCTTGATGAGCGACCGCTATTACGACAGCGGCCGCGTCTACGGCAAGCTCGGTGTTGACTTGCCGCGCAGCTCCACGCTCACCCTCACCGGCAGCGCCCTTTCCCCCCATTACCGCACCACGGATATCACCCTCGGTTCCGCGTGGGCTCCTGATTATAACCAGGACATCCGGGACCGGAATCATTTTTTTACCGCCAACTACGACACTCCGCTCACCGACTCCCTGCACCTCAACCTCGGCGCCCGCCAGTACGAGCGGACCTTTATTGATAACCGGATCATCCTGCCCACCACCCTCACCGGGACGCCGGATGACTTGTTCTATAAGGCCAGATGGCAAGAGAAAAGCAAGGGGATGAACGTCCACCTGAGCTGGCAGGACGATTGGCAGCAGGTCTCTTTGGGCGGCGAAATGAACCGCAGTGAAATGTCCACCACCACCGAGTACGGCCCGTGGACCCAGACCAACTGGTGGGTACCTGCCCAGGACAATTCCAAACCCGGCTATGAAGAAACCTGGGGGGTGTATCTCAACGACACCATGACCTTTGGCAGGCTGACCCTCACCCCGGGTCTTCGTTACGACCACCACAGCATCAGCAAAAGCATGGTGAGCCCCAGCCTGGGCGCCACCTTCAAACTCCGCGAGGATACCCTGCTGCGGGCCATTGCTGCACGGGGCTTCCAGCACCCCATCCTTTCCTATCTCAGCGGCGGCGGGATCTGGGACATCCGTAATCCAGCCCTCAAGCCGGAGGTCGTCACCTCCTGGCAGATGGGGGTGGAAAACAGAAGCCTGCCCTTTCTTTCGCTCAAGTTCAACACCTTTCTCCACAGCATTAAGGATACTTGGTGGGCCGATGGATTCGGAACCTATTGGAACGGCGGTGTTACCCAGCGCCAGGGTTTTGAGGTCGAGGCAGCCACCACTCCTTGGCATAACCTGAGCCTGGTGGCAAACAACACCTACGCCCTGACCAAGCCGGAAGATACTGGGGAGGACGTTGCCACCACCGCCACCAACCTGATTGTGCGCTACCAAGACCAGCAGGGCTGGCGGGGGGAGCTGACAGGCCAGTATATCTGGTGGGATACCTTGCATACCGGAGGGCTGGGACAGTATGGGCAGACAGAAAATCTTGTCTGGAACGCCAGCCTGGGCCGGACCGTGTACAGCTCTTCGTTTGTCTCCTGTGATCTCTACGCCAAGGTGTACAACCTTTTCAACGGCGCCCAGGATAACAGTGTCTGGTACCAGAGCCCGGACCGCTGGGTATTGGCCGGGATGAAGCTTACCTTTTAGCCTTCCGCCAATATGGCGGGATGAAACAACCAACCCTTCACCACAAGGAGAGTAACATGCAGGAACAGATCATCGTGCTGGACCAGGGAATGGATGTAACACAGGTGGCTACCATGGCTGGGTGTTGTGTCGGCAGGCCGTCAGCCGCAGCCACGGCCTCGCCCGCAAAGTAGTCGGAGTCCCGGCCAAGAGGGGGGCGCAAGCCTCCTTCATTTTTTTGCTATGCATCTTTCCCCCTTTCTGAAAATCTTTCCCCTGTCGGAGAAAAAAGAGAGACGTCTTCTTTTTTCAACCAAGACCTGCGCCCTGACCCTGTTGAACACAGAGACCCTTGCCGCTATCCAGGCAGGTACGGCTTCCCCGGAAACCATGGATACCCTTATCCGGCTGGGCATGGTGGTTATTGACCCGGCCAAGGAGCAGCAGGAGATGCACGGCTACCTGCCCACGGTCAACCGCCTGAACCCCAATCTGCGGGTCTCGGTGATCCTGGGCATGGCCTGCAATTTTGCCTGCGTCTATTGCTACGAGGGCAGCCTCAAGGGCACTGCGGCCATGAGCGACGCCACTGCCGACCAATTAATAGCTCACCTCCTGGCCCGCTTTGCCGCCGACCAAAAAAAACGGCTCATCCTGGACTTTTACGGCGGCGAGCCGCTGCTCTATGTCAGTCGCATCACATCCCTGGCCAGTCAGCTCAGGCCCGCCATCGAAGCGTTGGGCGGCACATTCGAGTTTACCCTGGTCACCAACGGTTCGCTCTTCACCCCGACAGTGGTGAAAGAGCTTGCGGCGCTGGGGTTATCCAGTGCCAAGGTCACCATCGACGGCTCGGCCGACAACCATGATCGCTTCCGGCCGTTTAAGGACGGGCAGGGGAGCTGGGCCGCCATCATCGCCAATCTCATGGCCTGTCGGACCCTTTGCGCCATAACCCTGAGCGGCAACTATACGTCGGACAACCACGCCGCTTTTCCCGCCTTGCTCGATACCCTGGCCGAGGCCGGCTTTGCAACCACCGACTTTGACAGCGTCCAGTTTTTCCCGGTGATGCAGGTCAACGACCGTTTTGCCAATCCGGAGTTCAGCGGGGGCTGCTGCTCCAACGACGAGCCATGGGTGCATGCGACCTCGCTCATGCTGCGGGAGGCGATCATGCAACGGGGCTATAACTTCCCCAAGCTGCAACCAGCGACCTGCATGGTGGATATCGATGATGCCTTTACCGTGGACCACGACGGCACCATCTACAAGTGCGTCACCCTGATCGGCCATCCGGAGTATGCCTGCGGCGACATCTGGCAGGGCATGGCGCAGGGCTGGCGGGAGAAGTACTGCGTGGACCACTGGCAAGGGGAAGAGCGCTGCCGGAAGTGCGAATACTTGCCCCTCTGCTTCGGCGGCTGCCGCGCCATGGCCTTTCAGCGTGAGGGGAGCATGGCTGGGGTGGATTGCCAGAAGGAGTTGCTGGATGCGACTCTTGAAACAATGCTGGCGCAGGATCTGAAATACCGGTACAGGGCCAAGACCGATATCACCCCAGATCCCGCTGCCTGATCGCCTCGTAGAGCACCACGGCCGCGGCCATGCCCAGGTTGATGCTGCGGATATTGGGGTTGGACATGGGGATGGTGGCGCACCGTTCCCGGTACAAAGAGATGGTTTCCTCGGGCAGCCCCTTGGTCTCGCGGCCGAATACCAGATAATCGCCTGGCTGGTAAGCCACCTCGGTATACGTTCGCTCCACCTTGGTGGTGAAAAAGTGCAACCGCAGCTCGTCCTGGGCTGCGAGAAACTCCTCGAAGCTGTCCCAGTAGCGGATATCGACAAACTTCCAGTAATCAAGGCCGGCCCGTTTCAGGTGCTTGTCATCGGTGGAAAAGCCCAGGGGGCGGACCAGGTGCAGGACGGTGTCCGTGGCTCCGCACAACCGGGCGATGCTCCCGGTGTTGGGAGGAATCTCCGGCTGGACCAAAACGATATGAAAAGGGGGAGGAAGCAAGAAGGACGCACCGGCCATCAGGCGTATTGGGCCGCCCTTCGACAGGGCTCAGGGCGAACGGGATTGAGCATCAGAGCATGGATATCGGGTTGTCCGGAGTCACCACCACATTTTTTACCACAACGACCTTGGGATCATCCAAGCTGCTGGCCAACTGGGTGAGCGACTGAAAATCCTGCCGGAAGAGAACCAACTGGGTTCCGGATAGTTGGGAGCGCGGGCGGAATTTGACATTGAAGGGGTTGGAGAATACGCCGTTCTGCGCCATCCGGTAATCGAGATGCGGGCCGGTGGAGATGCCGGTGGAACCGACATAGCCGATGATCTCTTTCTGCCGCACCTTGGCCCCGGCCTTGATACTGTTGGCGAAGCGGGAAAG
>Ga0351833_1025_pt1 | contig 27340 bp, 22 predicted proteins | sample BONcelHFGM3001C5_FD_206751 | JGI IMG/M metagenome (GOLD analysis project Ga0351833, IMG submission 206751) | Enriched cells from coal bed in the Powder River Basin, Montana, United States - BONCAT cells FGM rep1 HSBNCT.FGM.300.1.C5 ...
TGTTATATTGTAACAAAGTAGATAGCAATTAAATGCCAATGCCCTACGCCCGGCAGCGCGGCCCGCCCTAACACGCAGGTAACTGTTCCGCGTCGAAACCTCGATAACCTGTTGCCGTGCTGTACTGACCGACGGCCTCCCGCCAACGGGCTACGGAAAGGGGGCAAGGGAAAACCGCATGTGTACGCTATCCTATGTCATCATGAACGTATTTGGCATTGTGGTGTTGCTCTTTTTCTTGCAAAACCAGCGGCAGTCCGGCAGCGTTTCGCTTGACGACAGGCTGTTCAACGGCATCTTAATTACCACCATCATCGAACAGGCGATGGACGCTGCGCAATGGATGTTGGACGGGGTGATATTTCCGGGTTCTTACCAATTGCAAATGTTCGCCTATACCGTGGGGCATGCCGTCGCGCCTTCGATCATCTGCCTGTGGGCGATGTACTGCGACCTGCGCACCAACATGGACGAGCGCCGCCTGAAAAAGCGCTTGCCGCTCTATCTGCTGCCCATCGCGCTGCACGTCCTCCTGCTGCTTGCAAACCTGTTCACGCCGCTGGTGTTCCGCATAGACGCGGCGCATATGTACCACCGAGACCGGTTCTTCCCGGTCTACATGGTGCTGATGTTCCTCTACGGCATCCTGTCGCTGTTGCTGGTCGCGCGCAAGGCGATGCAGCCAGCGCCCTCGCAGGAGCGATCGGAGTTTCGCTTCATGGCTCTCTTCTTGATTCCGCCATTCGCCGCAGGCGTATTGCAGTGGATGTTCTACGGGCTGTCGATCATCTGGCTGTGCTCGGTGCTGTCAATCATCATGGTATATACCAATGTGTTAAGCCGCCAAATTTCCATCGACTCGCTCACGGGGCTCAACAACCGCCGCAAGCTGAGCCGCTACCTTGATGTCAAAATCAAATCCGCAGAGGCGGATCCGACAATGTTCCTCATGATGCTGGATGCCGATCATTTCAAATCAATCAACGACAGTCAGGGCCACTCTGTGGGCGACCGCGCGCTGGTGGCCATCGCGGAAATCCTCAAAGGGCTTGACCTTGGCAAGGATTGCTTTCTTGCGCGGCTGGGCGGCGACGAGTTTGTGATTTTGAGCCACAGGCGCGAAGGTAACAGTCCCGAGGCCATCGCGGAGCGCATCCAGCAGCGTATCGACGCATTCAATGGCGAACCCGGGCATCAATTCCGGCTTTCGTTAAGTATCGGCTGGGCGCACTTTGACCCGGCACACATCAATACCACCGACGCGCTGCTCAACGCAGCGGATCAATCCATGTATAGGACGAAAGCGCTGCGGCGGAAATAAGCCCGCACGGATGCCCTGGGCGCGCTATGCGCCTGCGACATTCGCCTTGTCGGCGGAGTGCCTGAGCAGCAGTTAAAACACCCGCGTAACGAATATCGTGAGAACCCCCTATCGCAGGGTGCACAGCCCAGTGAAAACACACATTGAAAGATAGCCTCCCAGCGTAGGATTATCAACTACGAAGGGAGGTTCTTTCTATGCCGTGAAGGCTCACAAAGATGCTGGAATAAAAGGAATTCATTATGAGAATGCTTTCCGAGGGCAAAACACAGCGAGACGCCGCGCAGTCACTGGGCGTCAAGGACAAGCAGGTTATGAAAGGGTCTAATAAAAAGAGAACATCGAAGGGAAGCAACGCAGCAACACCGTTTTGAGAACCAAGTGTGCTGCGCCGGTCAAACAAGTGGTCTCCTTGGGGTAGCAGCACCACAGTATCCTAGGATTACGGCACAGTTCACAAGCTCACAGTAACTGAACAAAGCGCGGTGCATTGCCCGCGATATGGCGGGAAGCGGCAACTGCTGCGGCAATGAGATTACATAACACTTCTTTGCCGTGGTCGGCATGGTGTGCGTTTTACTGACAACGGCTGTGGCCCTTTGAACCGGCGCGTCTGCTCACCGCTGCTTACCTTTTGGGTTTCCCGATGGCCGTGATGCCCTGCGCCGCCCACGCCAACACGAACACCAGCCCGTACAGGATGACGGGTATCCAGATAATCTGGTGGATCCACGCAAAGGTGACATATGTGCCGGTCAGGGTATCCTGAAACAGCCCGCCATAGGTCAGCAGCACCAGCATGGCATAGGACGCGAGGATCCCGGCAATTGCCAGCCGGTTGCGGATCACGCCATAGAGCTGCGTAACGATAAACATCATCATGAAACCGAAAAAGAACATCGGCCACATGCCGTTGCCCGCGACAATTGCCACCACCGCGCCGTGCAGGGCAACGAACACCTCCAGAAAGGTGATCCATTTGATATTGGTATGCCAGCTGGTTTTCGCCAGCGAGAGTTGCGTCATGAGCATGAACAGGTAGAAGAAGCCGATCACATGGCCCAGCGTGCCTTCCATGGGGTGGAACCAAAAAGTATAGATCACGGCCCAGGCGATAAAGTAGCCATGAATATTGGATAACGCGGCCACTCCGCGCTCCGGCAAGCGCACCTTCCTGCCGAAAAACAGCCCCCTGCGGCGGTTGAGCATCATAAGTATCAGCACCAGCATGACAATTATCGAACCCTGAGACGACATGACCGGCACATACTGCGCCAGCGCGTCATAGAAGAAAACGGTCTGAAGCTGGTGCAGGGCGATGAACACCGTGTTGACGACCAGCAGCCACACATTGACCGACCCGGCAGTACCCGCAGGCAAAACAGGCTGCTTCTTCAGGCGGCTGATGAGCCACCACACCAGCGCCTGATGGGCGGCATAGCCCACCCACATGGTGATGCCGGCCCACACTTCGGCGTGTGGCAGCTTCCATACATACCAGTCCGCACCGCGGTCAGGCAGCAATGTGGCGCGGAAGGGTTCCAGCGTAAGAGACAGCAGATAGGAGAGAACCGTGAAACCAATGGAAACCAGAACCGCATACCCCACAACGTTTTTCAGTCGGTACCGCTTTTGTACATCCATGCCGTCATGTCTCCTTTTGCCTGTTCGTGTGTTCAGAAAGGCACTGCGCGGGCGCAAAACAGCGTCCGAGGCTACCCGCCGCACCACCGGAGCGCGCGTTGCCAAAGCCGCGTCTGCACGCGCGCGGCAGAAAAACACCCGCACCGTATTCAATGCCAGGCAACTACACTGCCGCACAAGCACTAAACAAGGCTGCTGGCGTTACGCGACCCGCAGTCTCCCCCGTCGCGGCATGTCGCCGCGCGCCGCCTGCGAATGCAAGATGCGGCCATACAACCGTCAGGCGGAGTTGGAAGCATCCGTCCCGCCTAGGACGTGCAGGAACACATTCACAATCGTCGGGTCGAACTGCGTCCCCGCGCACCGCGTGATTTCCCCGATTGCCTCCTGATGTGGGATGGCCTTATGATAGGGGCGGTCCTGCGTCATGGCGTCGTATGCGTCCACCACCGCCAGTATGCGGGAGAGCAGCGGGATGGCTTCCCCAGCGAGCTTTTGCGGATACCCGCTGCCGTCCCACCGCTCGTGGTGGCACAGGATATACTCCGCAATGGGCGCAAGGTTAGAAGTGGAAAGCGCGATGCGGTAGCCGATCTCCGGATGCTTCTTCATCTCGACCCACTCGTTGGCGTCCAGCCTATCCGGCTTGTTGAGGATATGCTCGCTGATGCCGATCTTCCCAATGTCGTGCAGCGTCGCCAGCAGCTCCAGATGATCCAGCTCGTTTTGCGACAGGGAGAGGTTCAGGCCCACCTTTCGCGCCAGCTTCACAAGCCGTTCGGAGTGTGCTTCCGTCTCATGGCTCTTTTCGAGCATGGCGGCCTGTATGGATGCGATAATCGCGCTTTGCGAGCTACGCTTTTCCAGCAATTTGTGCTGGTTCATGTTGTCCTCGGCTTGCCTGTAGACGTCGATCATCTTTTCGTCCGCGTCTTGCTTGGTGCCTGCGCCAAACGAAATGCTGATCTGATAGGGCTCGTTGTCGCTATTGAAACGGTGCCCCTGACAGGCGGCCTGAATGCGGTCAATCAGCGCAACGGCTTCTTCATAGCTCGTTTTAGGCAGCAGCAGAGTGAACTCGTCGCCGCTGGTCTTGGCCAGAACGTCACCAGCGCGACAAAAGCGCCGTAAAATGCCGGCCGTTTCCACAATGATGGCATCCCCCGCCTTGCGGCCGAACGAATTGTTGATGAGCTTGAGCCCGTTGATATCCCCGATGATGACCGACAGCGGCAGATGCTCGGGTGTGTTCAGCAGTTCTTCCTGTTCGTTGAAGTGCCTGCGGTTCACAAGGCCAGTCAGGTAGTCGTGCGTGCTGGTGTAGATCAGGCTTTCTTCCGCTGCCTTCTGCGCCGTGATGTCGCTGAGGAAGCAAAGGTACCTGTTCTCAGACAGCAGCGTAGCGCCGACCTGCGCCCAGCGGATCGATCCGTTATGATGCCTGTACTGCACCTCGCCGCGCCCTGAGCCTGTTTTTTCCAGTTCTTCAAACAGTCGCCTTACCGCGTGGGATGTGCTCTCCGCCAGCACGTCTGTGATGCGCAACGCCTGCAGCTCATCCGGACTGTAGCCGGAGATCAGCGAAACCGCCCCGTTGGCTTCGATGATCCTTCCATCGTCCGTGAAGATGATGATGCCGTCCGGGGCGTTTTTAATATAGCTGCTGTATTTCTCCTCGCTGGCTTTCAGCGCCTGCTCCGCCTGAATGCGCTGTGTAACGTCGATGCCGATGTAGCCATACAGCTCGTTGCCATGATCCGAAGACCGAACGGGGAACAGGCGGCTTTCAAAGTAACGTGTTCCTCCGTCAAATTCAAACGTGTCGATATCCTCCTGTATCCAATCCACGTCCACTGCCTGCGCAATCGCGAGCAAAACCCGCTCCGCCATTTGTTTGGGCAAAAATTGCGCGACGGTTTTGCCGCGCAGGGCTTCTCTTGTCAAGCGCAGCTTATCGCACAGGAAGCTGGACGCGTCCACGCAGATGCCGTCGCTGTCGATGATCATGATCAGCCCCGGGCTGTTTTCCAGCAGGCCCATCAGTCTGGCGAGGATCGCCTGCACCTCTTCTTCGGCCAGGATGCGCTTGGTAATGTCCGTAAACGTGCAGGCGAATTGATACGCCTTTGGTTGATAGGCGCTCACGGAGAAAAACTTGCCCGTGGCGACCGAGTAGTTCTCAAACTGCACCGGTTCGCCGGTCAGCGCTACCCTGCCGTAGGTCTGTATCCAGTAACGCTCCGTTTCCGGCATCACCTCCAGCACCGTTCTTCCTACGATATCCTGTGCCTTCAGCCCTGTCATGCTTTCGAATGCCGGGTTCACAGCAATAAAGCGGTAGTCGACCGGCTCGCCCTGCTCGTCCAGTATCATTTCATGCACCGCGAAGGCGTCCAGCATTTCCGTAAATAGCAGCCGATAGTTATTCTGCGCCTTGCGCTCTTCGGTGATGTCCTGAAACAGCGCGTACGCCTGATACGCCGCCGCTTCCCCCGGCCGCATCAAAGGCGTTGCCGTAATGGAAAGCCATACGTGTTCGTCAATCTCCGGCTTGTAAACACCCATGATAAAAGGGCCAAACGGTTTGCCTGTGCGCAGCGCCACCATGGCCGGATGGTCTGCTCCTTTCAGCTCGCACCCATCCTCGCCGATGGCTTTCCATAACGGGTCCATGGACGTCTTGCCGCGCATCTGGTCCACCGTCAGGCCAAGAATCCGCTCCGCGGCGGGGTTTGCGGAGATGATCTCGCCGCCCGCCTTCTGATACACAACGCCCTGGGACATCGTTTCAAACAGGCGGCGGTAGTTCTCTTCGCTTACCCGCAGCCTCTCCTGCGCTTCCTTCGGCTCGGTGATGTTTTGCAATATGCATTGCATCTGCATGAACGCGCCGTGGATATCGTATGTCGTTTTGCCATCAAAGGCCATTGTGATGGCCTTGCCGTTTTTGCTGACCATTTCGATTTCGCTGTGTATGTGGCCCTGCGACTCGAAAGCGGCTAACTGTTCACGGAATACGTCCCTCGACTGCGGGGGCAGGAATTCGCCGAAACACTTGCCGATCACCTCATCCCGCGTATATCCAAGCGCATCAAGCCATTGCTGATTGACTTCGACAAAACACCCGTCCGCATCCAGCGCCTGATACCCAAGGGGCGCTTTTTCAAACAGGTTGCGAAACCGCTCCTCCGACTGCTTCAACTGGCGCTGCACGGCTCTGTAGCGTTGCTGGCGCAGCAGCAGCAGGCTGAGCATCAGCGTTGCCGCCGGATAAATCAGCAACACAGGCAACGTGATGGCCTGAACGATTTCGATGTTGCTTGGATAAGGCAGGCAGAGCATCCATGCGATCATCACCACATGCACCGCGATGCCCATGAGCAGGATACTTGGCCAGCGCCACTTTTTGGCCTTCGGGTAAATCCAACAGCGCCAGGCTGTGCCGATGAGCGCGCTGCTGATGATCACAGCAATGCCGGGCAGCGTTCCGCTTCCGCCCATGGTGATACGCAATATCGACGCGGCGGCCACGGTGATGGCGGTCGGGATGGTGCCAAACATCAGCGCCGTAACGCTGATCAATATCGAGCGGGTGTCAAACACGATGCCCGGTTGCAGTATCAACGGCATTCCCATGATGGTGATGCATATCAGCGATATCAGGACGCCGCTGAGGATGGATCGGGTGAACCTCGATTTCAAAGGTATCAGGTGCGCCAGATCAAAAACCACGGATAAAACGAGCAGTGCCGCAGCGTTGTTCAACATGGCGGTCAGCACCGTTTTATCCATACGCCATCATCCTCTCGGCACACCGGCTGAGCCGTGCGGGTCATGCGGTTATCATCCGAGTCACTCTATAAATCGCCAGAATACAGCATCCATGTTGATGATAATCATAGTATACCAGATATCCCCCGCTGTTACAATCATCACGCGTTACCAACGCCTGAAATTTTGCGGAGCCGCGCCGCCTGCCGCACATAAACGAGATGGAAAGCAGCACGGGGCGGGGAGCGGGTACGGATGCGATATCGCCCTCGACGTCTGATATTGCCAACCGTTCCTCCCCGCGTTCCCGCAAAAAGGTTTCAGTTTGACGTGTAAACGGTACAGTGTGATAACGACTATGTCATCGGGTTCCCCGACTCGCTGACGATACGGAGGAACATGTCATGCAGGGTGAAATCGAACAATACAACGCATTGCAGGGGTCATCGGATCAGCTTATCTGCAATCGTCTGATGGATAGCATCAACAACGGCATTCCCATGGCAACTGGAATAATCTGGCATGGAAGCCCTGTATGGTTCATCGACGGCAACCCGATTGTCGGATACAGCAAGCAAAAAAGCGGCGTCCAATTGCTCTTCTGGAGCGGCGCGTCCTTTGCGGATCAGTTGCAGCCCATCGGTAAGTTTATGGCCGCCGAAGCGCGCTACCACAGTGCGGATGAGATCAATGAGGACGCCCTGACCCGCTGGCTTCAAAAATCCATCGCAATCCAGTGGGATTACAAGAACATCGCGCATCGTCATGGGGAACTGCAGCGTTTATAGCCGAGCGGCCAGGCCAAGTGCGGCACACTCGACATATGCCGAGTCCGCTTGCGCGCCGCACAGATCGGCGCGGCGTTTGCCGGATATCCGGCGTTTCCGCTATCGCTGCGTGTTGCAGCGGCAGCAGACAGGAAAGCATAAGCCACGGTGTGACTTATGCTTTCCTGTCTATGGAGCGCCATTGTGCGGTGCCGTTTTACCCTTTGGCCAGCATGGCCTGATATTCCGCTAAAATGACCACGCCGCGGCTGGTGCCAATCCGGCTCGCACCCGCCTCAATCATGGCCAGCGCGTCCTTTATAGTGCGCACGCCGCCCGCCGCCTTGATGCGCAGGCTGTCGCCCACACAAGCCTTCATCAGCCTGACATCCGTAACCGTTGCGCCTACGGCCACGCCCGCGGGCGGCGTACCAAAGCCGGTGGATGTCTTGATAAAGTCGGGCTTCTCGGCAAGGGCTACGTCGCACAGGCGTTTCTTTTCATCATCGGTCAGGTAGCAGTTTTCAAAGATCACCTTGCTGGTGACGCCGCGCTCGCGGCATGCGGCAACGATGCGCCGCATCTCGTCCGCGATATAGGCCCAGTTGCCGTTTTTCACTTCGCCAAGGTTCACAACGTAATCCACCTCATCCGCACCCTTGGCAATCACGTCGATGGTCTCAAACACTTTTGTTTCGACCGTACACTGCCCCAGCGGAAATGATACCGCCGCGTCGCACAGCACGCCGCTGTCGCGGAGCACCTCCTTGCAAAAGGGTACGGGCGCGTTGTTGATCGCCACGGTCTTGAAGCCGTACTGCGCGGCTTCCAGGCAGTGCTTGCGCAGGTCCTCGCGGCTGGCGTAAGGGGTTAGCAGCGTCTGGTCAATCATCTGCGCCAATTGGGTCACGGTCAGTTGCGTCATGGCAGGTTTCCTCCTTATTGTGGGAGGCCGCGTAGGTCACAGCGCGGCCAGCTTTGGGAACAGGGGCAGCAGCGCCTCGTAGGCTTGCTCAAACACGGCCTTGACCGCCGTATAGCGGTCGTGGGTCTCCGCCGCAAAGGGAACGGTTTGCTCCGGCTGGATGAACCGGTGCACGCTGTCAAACCCGGCAAGCGCGCCTACGCCCACACCGCCGCAAACCGCCGCGCCCATGGATGTGGCCTCTTCCAGATGGTTCATGCGCACCACGTCGACGCCAAATACATCCGCCAGCACGCGGCAGATGCTGTCGCTCTGCGCTAGCCCGCCAATCAGGTGCAGGGAACCGATGGACTGTTCCCTGCGAAAGATGTCCAATATGATGCACAGGTTGAGCGCGATGCCCTCCACGGCTGCGTGCAGCATATCCGCGCGCGTGTGCTCCATGGTGAGGCCCAGGTACGCGCCGCGCGCCAGCGGGTTCCAGCGCGGGCTGCGCTCGCCCAGCAGGTAGGGCATAAACAGCAGGCCTCGGCTGCCCACGGGGGAGGCTTTGATCAACTCATTCATTTCGGCATACACACTGCCGCCTGCCGCCTGCGCACGCATCGCCAGCCCGTCGCACAGCATCTGCTTGACAAATGTGAACGAGTTACCCGCCGCCTGCATAGTGCCTGTGGGGCAGTAGGCCCCGGGCACCATGTGCGCCCAGGTGAATGTGCGCATCTGCGCGTCGAACACCGGCGCGGGCGCAGTATAGGCGATCCACGAGGAAGAGCCCAGATAGTTGTACGCCACGCCCGGCGATACTGACGCGGCGCCGGTTGAAGCGCACACCCCGTCGCCCGCGCCAAGCACAATGGGCGTGCCGGGCGCAAGACCCGTTTCCGCCGCCGTACGCGCCGTGGCTTCCCCAACCACATCGGTGGAGGGGTGTAACTCCGGCAGCACCGCGCGGTCAATGCCCGCCGCTTCAAGGATTGCGCTAGACCAATCCATGCCGGTCAGGTCAAAAGCATTAGTGCCAGACGCGTCCGAGTAGTCGGTCACAAAGCGGCCCGTGAGCCGGTACACCAGATAATCCTTGGCATTGAGCATCCTGTGCGCGAGTTGGAACACGTCCGGCTCGTGGTCTCGCACCCACAAAAGCTTGGCCAGGCTGTAGGACGCGCTGGCGCGGTGGCCTGTGATGCGGTAGAACGCATCAGCGCCGATGGCGCTTTCAAACCGTTCGGCTTGCCGGGTAGCGCGCAAATCGGCCCATATAATGGCGGGGCGTACCGGCAGCCCCTGCGCATCCACCAGCACGCAGCCCATCATCTGCCCGCTGAACGACACGGCGGCCACCTGCGTCGCATCGCGCCCCGCAAGCAGCTGCCGGTTTCCGGCGCAAAATGCCTCCCACCAGTCCAACGGGTTTTGTTCGGCCCAGTTGCCGTTGAAGAAGTGCGTCGGGTAGGCATGGGTCACGCTGTGCAGCAGTCGCCCGTCCAGATCGAACAGTGTCGCCTTGTCGCCGGATGTGCCCAGATCGTGCGCGATCAGGTATTGCTTCATGAGGTCTCGCCCCTTCCGGTATTGATGGGCATGCGACGGAATGTGTAACCGTTCCCCTTTTCTTGAGACTCTATCACACCTGCTCAGAAATGTCAATTTCTCATCACATAAATACGACGATTTTTACGTAGTTCATTATATATGGCCATATTGTGGATATTGGCAGATGCTCGGCACACGAGTCATTGCTGTGGCAAGGGCCGCAACGACAGCCGGAAACGTCAAATAACGAGAACCGTTCCCCTTATTCCAAAGAATTTTGCACCTTCCGTTCCCCCACCGCGTTGCCATGACGCGTCTTCCGATGCCAAAACGGCTTGTAGCAATGGAAAGCCCGATGAACTGTACTTTTGCGCCACTTGTTTGCCATATCAAAAATGGTGTTGACACGGCCAGATCAGTACGCTATAATGCAGAAAAGGGGAGCGTTCCCATACGGACGGAGGAAATGGCGGATGCGAACCGTTACCATTCAGGATATCGCGCGGGAAGCGGGCGTGGGCAAATCGACCGTCTCCAGGGTGATCAACGGCACAGGCTATGTTCACATGGATACCGTCGAGAAAGTCAAAACCGTAATGGACAAGTATAACTATCAGCCTTCTGCCGCCGCGCGCAGCCTGTCCAGGCAGGAGAGCGACACCATCGGCCTGATCCTGCCTGAGGTGAACAACCCCTTCTTTGCGGACATTCTTAAGGGTGTAAGCCAGATGGTGGACAAGTGCGGCTATACGCTGATCCTCTGCGGCTCGGACAATGAGGCGGCCAAAGAGGCGCGCGCGCTGGAGGCCATGCGCCGCCAGCGGGTCAAAGGCCTGATTATTGTGCCCGCGAACGACTACAGCAACGAAGCCGCGCACGCGCATATGGAGAAGGCCCTCCACCAGCTGGGCTGCCCGCTGGTCGTGCTCGACCGCCCAATTCTGCGCATGGATTTTGACAGCGTTACCACCGATAACTTCAGCGGCGCTTACTCCGCCACCGAAGCCCTGATCCGCGCGGGGCACAGGCGTATCGGCATCATCGCGGGCGACCTGAACCTGTTCATCGGGCGCGAGCGCTACGAAGGCTACTGCAAGGCGATGGAGCAAAACGGCCTCACGGTTGATCCGGCCTATGTGATCCACGGCAAGTTTGACCGACAGATCACTTATGAGAAGATGCGGCAGGCCATCAAGGCAAACCAGCTGCCCACGGCGTACTTTGTCAGCAACAACCTAAGTGAGATGGGATTCCTGACTGCCGTGAACGAAGCCAGGCTGAGCATACCCGAGGATATCGCGTTCATCGGGTTTGACAAGCTTCAGGGGCAGGAAGTTTTCAATATCCCCTACAGCCATCTGGAACGCGAAGTGCTGGTGCTGGGTTTGAAAGCAGCGCAGCTGCTGTTCCGCCGCTTTGATAACCCCGAGCGCCCCGTAGAGAAGATCGTGATCGTGCCCCGCGTGAAGTTGCTGGGTTCCGAGCGTTTGGTGGACAGGGCAGAAATCCCGCCGCAGGGACAGAGAACCCCCGAGCAGGCGGAGCACGCGTCTCAACCCGCCGCCCGCCGACCCACGCGCCGCCCACGGAAAACAGCTGACCCGGCCTGACCGACCCATGTCCCGCAAGGAAACGGTAACTCCCGTGTACGCAGGTTTTCCTGCAATCGCCAACCATATCAGCCGGAAAGGCCACGCCACAGCGAGCAGCCCTTCGTGAGCTTTGGTTGCTTGACACCCTGTCACGACGATGATTCGCCATACAACCTGCGCCACCCCAAGTGCAAGGGTGCTGATGTGGGTGCAGCGCGATATTCTCAGTTGAAGCAGGGGTGTATTCTCCCCGATATGGGAGCGTTCCCATACGCTGAAGGTAACCATCCGCCTACAGATGCGCGGCCAAGACGGCCTGTCAGCTTACATGACCCGCAAGGGAGCTCAGACCATGCACGGATACCCAGGCGCATCCACAGCGGAGCGGCCGAAACAGCCGCAGGGTTGCGGGTCGCTCTCTGCCCCTAACACGTACATTACCCCAAGGATTCAATTGTAAAGTAGGAGAGTTGACACACGATGATCTACAAGCAGGTAAAGCGGATCGACCGTACCATCTCGGCGCTGGGCATCGGCTGCTGGAACTTTGGCGGAGACTGGGACGACACCGATGACCGAAAATCAGTAGCGATCGTGCACGCGTCCATCGAGGCTGGCATCAACTTCTTCGATGTGGCGCCCGTATACGGGTGGTACCATGCCGAAGAGGTGCTGGGTAAGGCGTTGGCAGGGCGGCGCGAGAAGGTCATCATCGCCTCCAAGTGCGGCCTGCTGTGGGACGACCACCACGTTACACGCAACGACCTGAGCAAGAAAAGTATCCTCACGGAGATCGACGCCTCCCTGAAACGCCTGAACACCTCGTATATCGACATCTACCAGTTGCATTGGCCGGACCATGCCACCCCGCTTTCGGAGACGGCGGAGGCGCTTTTACTGCTCAAACAGGCGGGCAAGATACGCCATGTGGGCCTGAGCAACTATTCCACGGCGGATGTGGAGGCCATGGAGGCCATCGTGCCGGTGGATTGCCAGCAGGGGCTGTACAACATGCTGGAGCGCAACACCGACTCCTACCACGGCATTCCCCTTGAGTATAAGACCGAGGACGAAATGATGGCCACCGTGCGCAAATACGGGCAGGCGTTTTTGCCCTACAGCCCGTACATGCAGGGGCTGCTGACGGGCCGCTTCTCGCGGGATCACAAGTTTTCCGGCACGGACATCCGCAACGCCAACCCGAAGTTCTTCGGCGAGCAATACCAGCGCTACTTTGACTGCTATGAGCAGCTGGACGCGTTTGCCCGCCGGATGGGCCGCCCGATGAACGAGATCTGTGTGAACTGGCTGCGCCAGAAGGATGAGGTCACCTGCATCATTGGCGGCGTTTCGAGCATCGTGCAGCTGGAGGGCAACCTTCGCGCCATGGAATGGGACATCGCACCCGATGAGATGGCGGAAATCGACCGTATCATCGAACCGTTGCGTTACGCCTGAGGCGGGGAAGCACGGCGATGAAACAGTTTATACGCGGCTTTCACCACTGCGGCCTACCCACGTGCAATATGGCAGCGACCATCGACTTCTACCGCAAGCTTGGCGCGGATATTGTGTTTGAAACCGTGGTTACGGAGGCGGGCCAGCCCTGCCGTGTGGTGCACCTGCTGGTGGCAAACCTGTATGTGGAGGCCTATGAGCGTGACCACATTGCAGGTGAAACCGGCGCCATCGACCATCTAGCGCTGTTGACGGATGATATCGAGGGCGCGTTTGCCGAAGCCAAACGCCTTGGGCTCCCCTTTGTGAAGGAGGAGATTGGCATAACGGATTATTGGCCGGGCACTGCCCGCTGGTTCCATCTGGTGGGCCCCAGCGGTGAGCACATCGAGTTTACGCAGGGCTGACGTATCGGTTCGGGCGCGCCGTGTGGTAGCCAAAACGCCGTCATCGGAACCGGATGCGTGTGTAGGATGTTCCCACTTTCTCCGGCCGTTGCCCATACGGGGGTGATCAGGGCTGTTTCCGATGTGGGCGCTCGGCCCGTCGGCGCGCAGACAGGCGCGCGTTTGAACGCGGCAAGCGCCGGAGGCGCAGGCAAGGCAGCGGATAAGGCCAGCACGCCGCCTGCCGCCGCAAAATTTTGGAATAATGCCAGCAGGCATTATCAAATAGAAAGGTGGTAGTATTAATGAAAAGGTTACTCGCTCTCCTGACGGTTCTGGTTCTGTTGACCTCGGTGGCGGTTCTACCGGCCATCGCGGAAGGCAAAAGCTACAAGATCGTCTGGGTTTCCTGCTCGACCGAGTCGGAATTCTGGCAGTATCAGCAGATTGGCATGGAGAACGCCGCTGCCGATCTGGAAGCGCAGTACGGCATCACCATCGATTTCTCCGTAGCCGGCCCGGCCAACGAATCCGAAACCGAATCCTACCTGCGCACGTTTGAAAACGCCGTGGCCTCTAAGCCCGACGCCATCATCAGCGCAACCCAGGTGCCCGACATGACAACCGCCATTGCGCGCGACGCCATGGGCCTGGGTATCGTGGTCAACTTCACCAACTGCGGCCTGGAGCCCGTTGGCAGCACCGAGTACGCCGATTGCTACAATCAGTACTACACCACCTCCAGCAGCGACATCGGCGACACCGCTGGCAAGCTCATGCTGGAGTCTCTGGCGGCGCTGGGCTACACGAAGGGCACCATCGGCATGCACTTCTCCAACATCAACCAGGCCCTCGCGCCCCGCATGGACAACTTCAAGGCCTACATCGAAGCCAATTCAGAGTTTGAAGTGCTGGATACGCTCTTCCACGCAAACGACATGGCCACCGCGCAGGCGAATGCCGAAAACCAGATTTCCACCTACGGCGACAATCTGGTAGGCCTCTACGGCGCCAACAACATCTCCGGCAACGGCATCGCGCTGGCCATCGAAGGCGCGGGCATCAAGGACAGGATCGTCTCCATCGGCGTGGATTCCGACGCGTTGGAAATCGAAGCGCTGGGCAAGGGCACGCTGGATTACATTATCGTGCAGGATGCCTATGGGCAGGGCTACGCCTCCATGAAGAATGCCGTGGAGACCCTTCTGCAGGGCAAGAACCCCGAAACTGTAAAACAGGTGTTGATCGCGCCCGCCGTTGTGACCACCGATAACATGAACACGGACGAGTTCGCCGCGCTCCTCAACCCCACGATGCTCAAGCGCTGATACGCGCGCTTCGGGTTGCCGCAGGCTTGTATGCCAGCCTGCGGCAACCCACCCCATACCCATGCGTACGGGACAAGCGCCCCGGATCAGGCAAAGGTCAAGAAAGGACCACCATCATGAATGACGATATCCTCTTGCGTGTGGAGGGGGTAGAAAAGAACTACCCCGGCGTACGGGCCCTGAAAGGCGTGACCACGTCCATACGAAAGGGCGAAGTGCGCGCCATCATCGGTGAAAACGGCGCGGGCAAATCTACGTTGATCAAGTGTATCATGGGCGTGGAAACGCTGTCGAAGGGAAAAATCGAAATCAACATCGACGGTCAATGGCGCGCCCCACACAGCGCCATTGACGCGAAAGCCATGGGGATGTATGCCAACTACCAGCATGTGAACATCGCCAAAAACCTGAGCATTGCCGAAAACTACTACCTTGGGCGCTGGGTCAAGAACCGCTTCGGGTTGGTAGACTGGCCGCGCATGAACAGGCAAAGCCAACAGGTTATCGATAAATTCCAGTTGCATGTGAACGCGACGGCCAGAATCTGCGACCTGCCCGTGGCTATGCAGGCCATGATCACCATCAGCAAGATATCGGTCAACGACGTGATCCGGCTGGTGATCTTTGACGAGCCCACGGCGCTTTTGGAAAACGACAAAGTTGAAATTCTGTTCGACTTCATCCGTGAACTCAAGCAGCAGGGCATCGCGGTTATCTATATCTCCCACCGGCTGGAGGAGATCATCGATATCTGCGACACCGTAACCGTTTTGAAGGACGGCGCCTACATCGAAACCAGGCCTGTCTGCGATGTGGATAAAGAGTACCTGATATCGAAAATGGTAGGCCGCCCGATGGAGGATATTTATCGAATCGCCCATTATTCGCCGGGCGACGAACTGCTGCGCGTAGACGGTATCTCGGTACCCGGTCGGTTCAGGGATATGTATTTTTCGCTGAAAGCGGGCGAGATCCTTGGCTTCTTCGGCTTGGTAGGCGCGGGGCGCAGCGAGGTGATGCGCGCCATCTTCGGTGTGGAAAAAATCACCAGAGGGCAGGTCTACATCAAGGGGAAGCCCGTCAAAATCCGCAAGCCAAAGGACGCGATGAAGCTGGGCATCGGCTTTTTGACTGAGGACCGCCGCTTTGACGGGCTGGCGCTGGAACTGCCGATGCGCGTCAACGTCAACATGAACTCCTACGATCTCATCAGCAAAGCGGGCATCATCAGCCTGGCAAAGGAAGGCCAACGCGCCGAGGATTACCGCCAGCGCATCCGCATTGTAACCCCCAGCACGCAGCAGCTGGTAAGCAGGCTGTCGGGCGGCAATCAGCAAAAGGTGGTTATCGCTAAACTGCTTTGCCGCGAGCCGGATATTCTCATCTTCGACGAGCCCACCGTAGGCGTGGATGTGGGCGCCAAGGAAGAGATATTCCAGATCATCCAAAGCCTGACCATGCAGGGGAAGGGGATCATTTTGATTTCTTCGTACCTGCCGGAGGCCATGGGGCTGTCAGACCGACTAGTGGTGATGGCGGAAGGTCGCATCATGGATACCATTGATAAAGAGCACCTGCAGCATATGACCGAAGAGGACATCCTCAAAATTGCATCCATGACCAGCCAAAGCAAACTATCGACGGGGGTGGCATCATGACGCCGCAATCTGCAAACAGGCAACGGGCCCGCTTCAGCGCCAAGCAGCTGATCAAGCAAACGGAAATCTCTTTGCTCATGGTGATTGCGGCATTGTTCGTTGTCGCGTGGGTGGGTACCGATAACTTTGTTTCCGCCTACAACCTCACCAACATCCTCAAGCAGAGCGCCGTGATCGGCGTGATTGCCATCGCGCAGACGTACGTTATCATCACTGGCGGCATCGACATCAGCTGCGGCGCGGTCGCGGGCATGAGCACGCTGATGGTTGCGCTGTCGCAGGCGGTGTGGGGTTTGCCCGTCTGGCTGTCGCTGCTTGTGGCGCTGGCGGCCGGGCTGGTGTGCGGCCTGTTCAACGCGTTTGTGATTCATGAGTTCAATGTGCCGCCAATGATTGCCACCCTGGGCACGCAAACCATCCTGCGAGGGCTGATCAAAGTGTTCAGCAACGGCGGCACAGTTTCCGGCATCGACAAGGGGTTTTCCAAATTCGCCACGAGCAGCATCGGTTTTCTTCCGAATCTGGCGCTGATATGGCTGATGGTGGCGGTTTTCGGAGCGCTGCTGCTCAAGTATTCCACATTTGGACGTAGCATCCTCGTGCTGGGCAGCGGGCGTGAAGTGGCGCGCCTGAGCGGCATTTCCATCCGCCGCACGCATTATCTGGTATATGGGTTTGCGGGCCTCCTGTTCGGCATTGCGGGTATTTTGCTGGCATCGCGCATGAACTGCGCCACACCGACCGCCGGCATGGGTTATGAAATGAACGCGATTGCCGCCAGCGTACTGGGCGGTGCGTCCCTGTCGGGCGGCGCGGGTTCCATTGTCGGCACGTTGCTGGGCACCCTGCTGATCATCCTGATTGACAACGTTGGCATTCAGTTCGGGGTGGATCCCTTTACGATGGAAGTGGTCACCGGCGTGGTAATCGTGACCGCAGTCGTGGTGGATCAACTGAAAAAGCGCTCGCGGTAAACCGGTCCACATCCGTTTCCGGCTGGCGGGTATGGCAAAGACGCTTCGCCTCCGCATGCCATATCGCCACGCGGAGGCGAAGGAATGCATCCCCTTTCCGGCGAAGAACTGTGATGGCATTCATGCTATCGCAAGGAGAGAAAGCCGTTTGAAAACCATGGTGATGGGTTCGCTCAACATCGATCACGTCTACCGCGTCGCGCATTTTACGCAGCCAGGCGTGACCGTGCGCTCCTGCGCGCTGGATACGGTGTGCGGCGGCAAGGGCCTCAACCAGAGCATCGCGATCCAAAACGGCGGCACGGACGTGCTGCTTGCGGGTTGCGTGGGTAAGGCAGACAGCGACCAGCTGTTTGCTTTGCTCCATAGCAAGGGTGTGGACACGCACCTGATCGCCCGAAAAGACCTGCCGACGGGCCATACGGTTATACAGGTAAACGATGCCGGTGAGAACAGCATTTTGCTCTGCGGCGGGGCCAACGATGCCGTGGACGACGCGTTGATTGACCGCGCGCTGGCAGAGTTGAACCCGGCCGACCTGCTGGTGATGCAAAATGAGATTGCCCAGATGCCGTCGCTGATGACCAAAGCGCATGCCAAGGGCATACGGCTGGTTTTCAATGCATCGCCGCTGGAAAGCATGCCGGACAGCCTGCCGCTGGACAAAGTGGACCTGTTTTTCCTCAACGAGCACGAAGCGAAGGTTTTGGCGCGCACGGAGGCGCATGTGGAAAGCGCTTTGCTGCGGCAATACCCCGAGGCCAAGTTTGTGATCACCTGCGGCGCGCGTGGCGCGGCGGTGGTGGCGCACAGCAGGCAACGGTTATGGGCGGACGCGCTGAAGGTGCTGGCCGTCGACACAACCGGCGCGGGCGATACGTTCCTTGGGTACTTTGTCAGTCGCATGGCAAGCGGTTCCACCGACGAAGAATGCCTGCGGTACGCGACGCAGGCCGCCGCGCTCTGCGTGCAGCGGCACGGCGCGGCACCCGCCATTCCGCTGTTGGCGGAAGTCAAGCGCGCGCTGGCGGGCCAGCAAATGTCAACCGAATTGAATGCATGAATGCGCTTTCGCTCACGGGCGGTTTCATTCCGTGCCGTGAAGCGGAAGCCGCGATATAGCGGGGCTGCGTAGCGCTTGCGCGACGTAGCCCCGCTATCGTATTGCCATGAAACCTGCGTGTTTATCGCCAGAAACAAATCACATCAAGCACAGCCAACCATTGAATCATCTGCCTGCTATCATCAGTAGCCTGCTTCAATCTCCGTTATGCGGTCAAACAGCATCCGGTTGACCGGCACCGCAAAACCGTGTTTTTGGGCAAGGTCGATCACCGTGCCCGCGAACAGCGCGACCTCGCTGGGCCGCCGCGCCTCCACGTCCTGACGCATCGAGGGCTTGCCATCGGGGTTCAGCGTGGACAGGACATGCAGCCAGTAGGCAAGGTCCGCCTCCGTTAGGCTCACCTTCTCCGGGCCGGACAGGGTGAGCACCTCGCGCATGGCGGCGACCATCGTGTCCCGCTGGGGTCCGTCCCGCTGTATCGCGCCATAGTTCGGGCCGAACACCGCCACCGTCTGGTTTACGCCCACGTTCAGCATGAATTTGCCCCACAGGCGTTTGGGCATGTTTTCATCCACCTCATGGGGCAACCCAACGCTGCTGAAGAACCGCGCAATACGCTGCACCTGCTGTGTCGGGGGGCCGCCGTTCTCCGTGCCGATGCACAGTTTTCCCATGTTGCGGCTTGTCAGGCGATTGCTTTCCTTGACGGCGTCCATGCCATAGGCAATGCAGGGAATCACTTTGGTCGCGCCGTAGCGCGCCGCGATGATACCCTCGCTGGTGATGCCGTTGAGCAGCGACAAAATCAGCGTATCCGGCCCCACCTGATGGGCGATGGCCGCAAGCGCGTCACTGAGCTGTGTGGATTTAACGGCCACCAGAATCAGGTCTGCGGGCGCGCTCTGTTCCTGCGGCGAAACGTACTGAAAATGGCACGGCTGGCTGTTGCTGAATACCCCATCTTGTTGGTAGCGGGCCATCCGCTGCGGATCGGCGATGATACGCAACTGCGCGAAGGGCAAATGCTTAGACAGGTGGTGTCCATACAGCGTGCCCAGCGCGCCCAGGCCTACCACCGCTACGGTATTGATTTCCATTCGGCTTATGAACCTTCCTTTATGGCTTACTTCGCGGGCACATCGGCCGTGTTGGAATACCCCGCGCGTTCCCAGTAGCCTTGATAATTAGCGTCGTCTGACAGGGTGATTCTGTTGACCCATCGGCCCCATTTGTAACCGAGCTTATCCTCCGCCACGACGATGAAGGGATAGCCCATCTCGGGCGGCAGATCAAGCCCATTGGCTCCATAGGCCAGTATCAGCGCCTTCTGCGTGACGGTTGCCAGCGGCAGCGACGTGGTGTAGCCGTCTACGGAGCTGAAGATGACCGTTACCGCTTCCGGTTTTGCGCCCGCCTGCCGGATCAACTCTTCCAGCAGCACACCCTCCCACAGAATGGTGGCGTCCCAGCCCTCTACGCAGTACAGGGTGATCAGCCGCTCGTAGGGCGTCATGGCGCGCACCTGCTCGTACGTGAGTGAAACCGGTGCGTCCACAAGCCCGTCAATCGTCAGGGTATACCCGGCGATATCCACACGCTGCACACCTTTGATGGAGTTGTCCCGCGGGCCCACGGACGGATCCAGCCGTGCGCCCTTGTATTCCGAAATCTCGTTTTCTCTGTAGCGCGACTGTGTGGCGGCGGACACGGCATCCACGCCGCCTTGCGCAGGCGTCGCAACCTCCGCCGCGCAGCCGGTAACCGTTAGCAGCAGTGCCAGCAAAACAGGCAACATGCGTATCACAGGCAAGCCCCCTCTCCCCTCCATCATACGCTATATCGGCGGGAAAAGTAAATGGGCGTTTGCCGGTTCTGCCGCCATGGGCGGGCAACAAAGGAAAGCTGCGGTTGCGACCTCATGAATCACGCTCGCTTTATCATCCGCATGAACAATAACGGTTATACTTCAAATGGTATCAGATGCAAAAGAAGCACGGTAACATGCATTGACTGTATCCGATTTACTGCGATAATAGGTACATAGAACCTGCCAATACGGCCATGGCGCAGGGGTGCCGTGCCGTGTTGCTGGCTGCCCATGAACGCCAGGGAGGGATATGCATTGATTACCGTCGAAGGGCTATACCATTCCTACACCAACGACGAGCAGTACGCGGTCAACAACATCAGCTTTGCGGTGCCAAAGGGTGAAATATTCGGTTTTCTGGGCCCGTCCGGCGCCGGAAAGTCTACCACGCAGGGCATCCTGACCGGTCTGCTGAAATTGCAGCAGGGCCGTGTGTCCGTCGCGGGGTATGACGTTCGGCACCTGAAAAACGAAATGTTCAACCGCATCGGCGTATCGTTTGAACAATCCAACGTCTACAGCAAGCTGACCGCGCGGGAAAACCTTGCGTTCTTTGCGAAGCTGTTTGATGTGCCCACCCGCGACCCAATGGAGCTGATACGCCTGGTGGGCTTGCAGGGCAAGGAAAACATGCGTGCAGGTGCGTTTTCCAAGGGCATGAAGCAACGGCTGACCTTCGCCCGCTCGATGCTCAACAACCCAGAGTTATGGTTTCTGGACGAACCAACCACCGGCCTCGACCCTGCCATCGCGACGACCATCAAAGACATCATCCGTATGCAAAACGCCGCTGGTGTCACGGTGTTCCTTACCACGCATAACATGTTCATCGCGGATGAGCTTTGCCACCGTGTGGCGTTTATCGTGGATGGCGTTATACAGCGGATCGACTCACCGCACAACCTGAAATTGCAGTACGGGGAGAAACTGGTGGCGGTTGAGTACCTTTTGGAAGGCAAGCCCGTGAAGGAAACCTTCTCCACCGTTTTGCCAGAGGAAAAGCAGCGTCTGGCGCAGACCATCGAGCATCTCGACATCCTGACCATGCACACCAAGGAGGCAACGCTGGAGGAGATCTTCATCAAAGTGACCGGAAGGGAGCTTGCCTGACATGAAACTGCTCAGCAGCATCCGAAAGGAGCTTATCCTTGCAACGCGCAGCTTCTACTTCTATATCGAAATTCTGTTTGCGGTGATTCTGTTGGCGGTGTTACTGTTTGCGATACCGGAGCACGCGCGGCCCACGCAGGATATCTATGTATACCTGGATATGCCGCAGCAGGCCGCCGATGCTGTGCGAAACATGCTGCTTGACGAGGATGTGGATGGCCAGGCCGAGCAGGTCGTGCTAACCTTCGACGGCATCGCCTATCCGGCTACACTCATCGGCAAGGAAAACGAGAACCAGTACCTGCTGCAAAGCGCCGAAGCCGTGCGTACGCTGGCGGATTCGCAGCGCAAGATCGGCGCGGTGGTTTCCATCGGCGGAGACAGCCAGCTTCACTATACGTATTATCTGCAGGGATACGAAACCCAACGGCTCAAAAACCTGCTGTCCGTCCTGCACAATGTAGATTCGGACGTGCTGGAACAACGCTTTGACGCCCAACCGGTGCGGGCGCTGCAGGGCACAGTAAGCCCGCTGAACGACCGGCAAAACGCCCTGCCCCCCTTGCTGGCCTTCAACAGCAGCCTGATGGGCATGTTCATCATGGCGGCCTACGTGTTTTTGGATAAAAAGGAAGGCGTCATCCGCGCATACGCAGTGACCGCCTCCTCTGTTTGGCGCTACTTGGCCAGCAAAACCGTCGTGATGCTGATCACGGGGGTGGTGACCACGCTGGTGGTAACGCTTCCGGTCATGGGGTTCGGGGCGCACTACGGGTTGTTGCTGGTGCTGCAACTGGCCAGCGGCTTTTTCGCAGCAACGTGCGGGCTGCTCATTGCCAGCTTCTATCAGGATATCGCCAAGTCGTTCGGCGTTATCTTCACCATTATGGTGCTGATGATGTTGCCCGCGTTTTCGTACTTTCTGCCCGGTTGGTCGCCTGTGTGGGTGAAGCTGATCCCCTCCCACGCGCTGATTCAGGGGTTTCAGGATGCCCTGCTGCCCGATGGCAACGCATCGTTCGTGCTGCTGGCAGCGGCCGGGTTTGCGGCCGCAGGCGGCGTGCTGTTTGGCTGGACCAATGCCCGCTTTCAAAAAGCGCTTGGCGTGTAAGGAGGGGCTTTAGGATGTTCAGAAAAATCGGCACCATCTTCCTGCGGGATGTGGCGGTCAACGCGCGCGATGCGGTAGCCCTGATGATACTGCTGTTTCCGCTTGTGTTTGCCGTGGGCATTAACCTGATCATCCCCGGTATTTACGATACGACGGTCAACATCGCCATGGTGCGCGACACGGATGAATCGCGCGCCGCCTTCTTTGCTCAGTTTGCCAATGTGGAACAGCTGGCCGACGAGCAGGCGGTGGAGGCGCGCGTTACGCAGCGTGACAGCGTGCTGGGCATCGTGCGGGACGGCAGCGGCACCGTGATCCTCACGCAGGGCAACGAAACGGCTTCGCAGGTGGATTACGCCAAGCTGATCAACGTGCTGTTCGACGCCAATGTGCAGCTATCCGAAGCGCGCGCGGAATTAGTCGAGTTTGGCCGAACCGTACCGCCAATCAAAAAAACGATGGTCAACGCGCTGCTTTTGTTCATAACCATCTTTGCGGGGATGCTGATCGCGCTCAATATCCTGGAAGAGAAAACGGATCATACGGTCAGGGACATCAACGTATCGCCCACATCGCGCACGGCGTTTATCCTCGGCAAAAGCATGAGCGGCATGCTTTTTGCGGTGCTTTCGTCCGTCGCTTGCCTGCTGATTACGGGGTTTTCTGGTATTGATATCGGGCAGGCCGTGCTGGTCATCGTGATGGGTACGCTCATCAGCCTCTTGGTCGGGTTTGTGCAGGGGCTCAGCAGCAGCGATATCATGGAGGCGGCAGGCAGCGTCAAGCTCATGTTCTTACCCATGATCGGCTCGGTGGTGGGCTATGAGCTGCTCAGCGCGAAGTGGCAGGTTGCCTTGTATTGGTCCCCCTTCTACTGGGCATACCGCGCCAACGACCTGATCCTGTCCGGGCGCGGCACATGGCCCGCGTTGCTGCTGTATGCGGGCATCATACTGGCGATATGCATAATCGTGTATGCGGCGCTTGCACCCAGGATTCGCAAGGGGCTGCAATAAAAAACTGCTTGGTCGCATTTAGTGCGGTGCGTCATGGCGGAACAGGGTTTTTGAATGCTGGAAAGGAGGCATAACAATGGAATGGTATTGGTGGGTGCTGATCGTGGTCGCCGTGGCAGGGCTTGGGTATCTGAAAATCAAGGTCTGGAATCATATGCTGGAGAAGCGCAGGAAGGCAAAGTCGGAAAACGAGGACGAGTGACGTGGCGGTATGAAGCCCTCGACACGGCCTGCGGCTTTGCTGCGTTAGGTGCCCGGTAAAGCGCCGCTTCGGCTTGCCTTCGCGCAATCACGGCATGGTCAAACAGCACGGCATACACAAAACCGCATGGTATCGCCGTGGCAATGCGCAACCATCGCCAACGCAAGCCACGCAAAGCGTCTCTGGTGGATCGTGCGCCTGTGCCGCAGGCCAATCCCAATGCCTGCGAAGGCCCACGCCGCGATAACGGTAAAGGCAGCGGCACAAGGCAGCATCGTTCGGCCCCGTTGCCCAGCCATTCAAAGACCCCGTATTTCTTCGCAGAAAGGCGGGGTCTTTGTCATATGGAAAGTGGATACCGGCCCAAAGGACAACGCTAAGAACACGCAAGCATGGATACCGATGGGATTCGCGCCAACCCGTTGCCAACGCCTCATCCATCACCCTGTTCCCAACCCCGACACAACAGCAGGTTGAACAGTGCAAGCACGGTTCGATGGGAACAGGCTCACATCAGTAGCGCAGGCACTGATACCGCTCCTCGGCAATGTCCTTCATCATGGCTTCCGCCAGCGCGATGATCTCCCTCGTCCGATCGTCCTTGATACTGTAATAGACATACTTGCTCTCCGGCCTGTCCACCAGCAGGTCGCACTCCTTGAGGCATTTAAGGTGGTTGGAGATGCCGGATTGGCTCAGCCCGGTTTCCGTCACCAGGTCGCCCACCGACTTCTCCCCTTCCATCAGCGCATACAGGATCAACAGGCGCGAGTAATCGGCAAACCCTTTGAAATGCTTGCTGAGCAGGCGAATCTTTGAAAGGTTTTCCTCGGTGTAGCGCATGGCGGCCGTCTCCCCCTGCATCCATGAATTGCGAGGCTTCTCATCGCCATATCATTATATCATCAGGCACCATATTGTCAAAGCAACCCTCGCGCCCGGCCTGTGGCGGTTCTGCGCAGTGCTATGTTAAAATCGTGTAAACCCTTCTTAACAGATTGACAGTGATAGATTCGTGCGATATCATATCATCGTAACATGATATGTTGCATTGTGGATGTGAGGTGTGGCACCATGGATCTTTCCAGCCGAAACATCATCCGGCAGAAGAAGCTCAACGGGGTTGTTCGCAACCTGTTGCTTGCCTGCGCCGTGCTGACGGTTTTCATCACCGTCGGTATTATCCTTTCGCTGGTGATGAATACCTTTTCCTTCTTCAAAGAAGTATCGCTCTGGTCCTTTTTGACGGGCACCGAGTGGACGCCGCTGTTTGCCAACCCACAGTACGGCGTGCTGCCGCTGATTGCGGGCACGCTGATCGTTACGCTCTGCGCGGCGGTCATCGCGCTGCCGCTGGGGTTGTTCAGCGCCATCTACCTCAGCGAGTACGCACACCCCAGAACGCGCAAGTTCCTCAAGCCCATCTTGGAGATTCTGGCGGGCATACCGTCCATCGTGTATGGCTACTTCGCGCTCAACCTGATTACGCCGGTTCTGCAGAGCCTGATACCGCAAACGGAAATCTACAATGCGGCCAGCGCCGGCATTGCCATGGGCATCATGATCATGCCGATGGTGTGCTCCCTCAGCGAGGATGCGTTAAGCGCTGTGCCCACCGGTATGAAACACGGCGGCTATGCGCTGGGGGCCAACAGGCTGGAGGTGGTGCTGGGCATATCGCTGCCGCACGCATTCTCCGGCATCGTATCCTCCTTTGTGCTGGCGCTGTCCCGCGCGATCGGCGAAACGATGATCGTGACTGTTGCCGCGGGCGCGCGCCCCACGTTTACCCTCAACCCGCTGGTCAGCGTGCAGACGCTTACTTCCTTCATCGCGCAGGCAAGCCAAGGTGATAACGCGCACGGCACGACCAGCTACTACGCGCTTTATGCCGTGGGGATGCTGCTGTTCGTCATCACCTTTACGATGAACATCTTCGCCCACCATGTGATCCGCCGCAGAAAGGAGGCGATGGGATGATGCAGGGTGATGATCTGTTCAGCCGAAAACGCAGACGGAAGAATAAAGTTGCGCATATGCTGTTTGCAGCATCGGCGCTGGTGAGCATACTGATTTTGATCGTGCTGCTCTATGACCTGATCCGGCGCGGAGCGCCGTATCTGACGGCTACATTCTTTCAAAACTTTCCCTCGCGTTTCGCCTCCAAATCCGGCATTCTGCCCGCCATTGTCGGCAGTGTGTGGATCATCCTGCTTACCGCTGTCATTGCCATCCCGATTGCCATCGCCGCAGCAGTGTATCTGGAAGAGTATGCGCCCCGCAGCCGCCTCACCAGCCTGATCAAGATCAACATCGCCAACCTTGCGGGCATCCCTTCCATCGTATACGGCATTTTGGGGTTAACTGTATTCGTGCGCACACTCGGGTTTGGGCGCAGCATTCTCTCCGGCGCACTTACGATGGCGCTGCTCATCTTGCCGGTTATCATCGTGTCCTCGCAGGAAGCGATCCGCGCCATCCCCGATTCGCTGCGCCACGGTGCTTATGCGCTGGGGGCCACCAAGTGGCAAACCATCCGGCGCGTGGTGCTGCCAAGCGCACTGCCGGGGATACTGACGGGTATCATTCTGGCGATCTCCCGCGCGCTGGGCGAATCAGCTCCGCTGTTACTGGTGGGCGCGTTCAGCTATGTAAGCGCCCTGCCCAGCGGCCCGATGGACTCATTCATCGCGCTGCCGATCCAGATATACACCTGGATGAGCAAGCCCAACGCCGATTTCAAGGATGTGACCGCGGCGGCGATTCTTGTGCTCATCGCGCTGCTGCTAACGCTCAACCTCACGGCCATCCTCCTGCGCAACAAGTTCCAGAAGACCCTTGAGTAACGCATCAGGCGGGGCGACCCCGTTGCCCCGTTTGAAATATACCACACAGGAAAGGAAGTACCAAAATGGCACACGCTGTACGTTCCCGGAGGTTTGTAACTTTGATGGTGCTGGCTACCGTGCTGTTCACCCTTCTGTTTTCAGCGACGGGTGCGTTGGCTGCATCCATGCCCTTCAGCGGGGACATCGTCATTGATGGCTCCAGCACTGTTTTCCCCATTACCGAGGCGGTTGCGGAGGAATTCCGCATTGCGAACCCCAATGTGAACATCACCATCGGCATCAGCGGCACAGGCGGCGGGTTTAAGAAGTTCGTCATCGGTGAGATCGACATCAACGACGCTTCCCGCCCCATCAAGGACAGCGAGGCGGAGGCCGCCAAGGCTGCAGGCATCGAGTATGCCGAGATCATGATCGCTTACGACGGCCTGTCCGTACTGGTGAACCATGACAACACCTGGGTGGACTACCTGACCGTGGAAGAGCTCAATGCGATCTGGAAGCCGGACAGCACCGTCAAGACCTGGAAGGACGTGCGCCCCGAGTGGCCGGACGAGGTGATCAGCCTGTACGGCGCGGGCACGGACTCCGGCACGTTTGACTACTTCACCGAAGAGATCAACGGCGAGACTGGCGCAATCCGCACCGATTTTACCCCCAGCGAGGATGACAATGTGCTGGTGCTGGGCATCGCGGGCGACAAGAACGCACTTGGCTTCTTCGGCTTCGCCTATTACATTGAAAACACCGATAAGCTCAAGG
>Ga0351833_1027_pt1 | contig 26746 bp, 22 predicted proteins | sample BONcelHFGM3001C5_FD_206751 | JGI IMG/M metagenome (GOLD analysis project Ga0351833, IMG submission 206751) | Enriched cells from coal bed in the Powder River Basin, Montana, United States - BONCAT cells FGM rep1 HSBNCT.FGM.300.1.C5 ...
GCGTATTCATCGAAAGGGATGTAGAGGATGCGGTGGCTGGCTGCCTTGTCGGTCGGGCTGGGCGGGTAACGGCAGTCGTAGACCGAGAACTCCTCGAAGTCGGTCAGCACCGACAGGCACAGCTTGGCCGTCCAGCCATAGCGGCGGAGCTGATAGGCGGGATGGATGGCGTCGTGGATGTCTACTGCCGGCTTCTTGGCCTCGACGAAGAACTTGCGTTCTGGCCCGACACGGAAGGAGTAGTCCGGCGCTCTGACCGGGTCTTTGCTCCGCAGCGTGTCTTCATGGACGACTTCCCGATATTTGGGCGCAACGCCGTTGCGGTTGTGGATGTCCCAGCCCAGGGCTTCGAAGAAGGGATCGATGAATTCGACGCGAACCTGGGTTTCGTTGTAATCAGCCCGGTGGTAATTGGTGAGGTTATGCGCGAATCGCTCGACCAGTTCGAGCACTTTGTCCGGGGCGTCTGCCATGGGCCAATACCTCCGTGTTCAGTCTAACGTGTAGTTCAGCCTGGGTTTACCACGGAGACACGGAGTTTATTATTCTTTTGCCTTTCTCCGTGTCCTCTGTGCCTCAGTGGTGAATAAACAGGTCAGGCCGAGCAGTTACTGCACCTCTCTATATCAGCCAACTCCAGAAAAGAATCGATGGAAACCCTTTCGGTTCAGACCGTCTCGAAGCTTTTTGTCCCCATCTCAAGATACTTTGATTTGAGATTTTCCCAAACTACATGATCGACTGCTGAAGCCAATTCAGCGGCTTTGGCCGACGTCAGTTTGCTGCGTCTTCTGATCGCTTCAAGTTCCAAATAATCCAGGAAACGGGCCAACATTTCCCAATCGATCATGCTTTTGTCAAACCTCACGACAACGTCTTGATTGTCTACTGCTAGAGTATATCCCTGAGAACGAGATTTGGACATTATCCCTCCTTACATGACGAAACATAGCCCAAGCAGAATTATACAGCAACGTAGCGCTGGGTACAATCTACACTTGCCGTTTCAACCAACTCGCCAGACTATGTCACGCGGCGCAGATACGGGTCGATGTTCAGCGCGGCGTAAAGCTGTGGTGACCAGATCTCTGTCTCACCTGACGGATGGCGCTCAAGCTTTGAAGATGGTCTGCTCCCTCTTGGGGCCTACGGAGATGATCCGCACCGGAACCCCGCACGATTCTTCGATTATCTGCAAATAAGTCAGAGCTTGACCGGGAAGTTCGGTTTCAGTTCGCATGGGCCGGATGTCCTCCGTCCAGCCTGGCAGGGTTTCGTAGACAGGCTCGCATTCCTCCATGATATTTACATCTGATGGAGAGTTCTCCAGCAGCTTTCCTGCGTGTCGATAGGCAACACAGACTTTGAGCGAGTCCAGCGAGGTCAAAACGTCCAGCTTGGTGATCGCTATTTCGGTGATACCGCACAGCCGGACTGCGTAGCGGAGCGCCACCAGATCGAGCCAACCGCAACGGCGGCGGCGCCCGGTGGTTGTGCCAAACTCCACGCCCCGTTCTACCAGTGTATCGCCAACCCTATCCTGCAATTCGGTCGGCATAGGCCCTGCGCCAACCCGCGTTTGATAGGCTTTCACTATTCCGATGACCCGGTCTATGCGATGCGCCCCTATTCCCAGGCCCGACAGGATCCCGCCGGTCGAGGGAGAGGAGCTGGTCACGAATGGATAAGTTCCGTGGTCGAGGTCGAGGAGAATGCCCTGTGCGCCCTCGTACAGGATTTTTTTGCCAGCCCGACAAGCCTGGTCCAGCAGCACAGATACATCATCGACGTAAGGCGCTATTTGTCTGGCGTACTCTAAATACTCGCTGACCATCGCTTCCACATCGAGCGGCTTCTCTCCGTAGACTTTCTCCAGCCAGATGTTTTTGGCTTGAGCTTCCGCGCGCAGGCGGTCGGCAAACCGGGTCTCATTCAGCATGTCCCAGACTCGCAGACCGCGCCGCGCCGCTTTATCCATGTAAGCGGGGCCGATTCCCCGTCCGGTGGTGCCAATGGCTGAACTGCCCAGCCTGGCTTCAGATGCGCCATCCAGCGCGATGTGATAAGGCAGGATGAGATGGGCCTTGCCGTCCAGACGCAACCGCCTGGGTGAAATATCTATGCCTTTTTCGGAGAGGGCCTTCAATTCGTTGAACAAGCTGCGGGGATTGACCACCATACCGGCGCCGAGCAAGCACATCACCTGTGGATAAAGGATACCCGATGGGGCCAGGTGCAACTTGAACGTCTCCGCGCCCACCATCACTGTGTGGCCGGCGTTGTCGCCGCCGCTGAACCGCGCCACGATATCGGACTCGCTGGCCAGCATGTCCGTGATTTTGCCTTTTCCTTCGTCACCCCACTGGGCGCCCAATATAGCTATCCCTGACATTGCAGCACCTTCCTGTGAAAAAAGTCTCTTATAGCAGCCTATTTTACTTCACACCGGGCTTGAGCGCAAGCGGCCAAAGGCGCAAGCGGTCGCCATGAAACAAAGTTTCATGCGCAATTACAATGAAACCACTGATAAACACAGATTTTACGTCCATCTGTGTTTATCAGTGTTCATCTGTGGTTTCACAAGAGGTGGGGACGCCGTATACATCGAAAGCGATGCGCCCCCAGCCTCCACACTGCACACCCACGTCTATGCAACCTATGTGCTTGAATAGACTCGGGTTGGGGTCGAGCCCAGAGATGATGCGCTCCTGGATCACAGCTACCGCCGACGCCAGTCCCGGAAAAGCGTGCAGGCAGATGCGCGATGGGCTTTTGGCTGTTTCCAGAGTGCCGCTGGCCGAGAAATAGATTTTGTCACCGGCCTGATGGCCTGCCGCGCAACCGTGAGACGCTGTCACTTCCGCCACAATCCACCATTTGTCGAGTCGCCAGGCGTTTTCGGCTACGTACACATTATTCGGATGCGAGCGAAACGTCTGCAATTCTTCGGCAGAGTAACCCAACGAGCGGCCGAGTGCTTCCCAATCGACTTGCTGAGCGGATTTTTGCATTTCGTTCATTGCTAAACCTCCTATGTCATGCGGTCAAACGCCAGCCGCCATCCATCACAAACGTGTGCCCGGTCACCGACTGCATGGCCGGCGAGGTGCAGATCAAAGCCATCATCTCCGCTACTTCGGAGCGGGTTACCAGTCTTTTCAATGGCGCGGCTTGGGTCGCTTTCTCCGAGAAGCCAGTCTCGTAGGAGTCCATGATCGCCGCGCTTTCCAGAATCTGTCCTGGCGCGATGGCGTTGACCGTGATTTCCGGCCCCAATTCGACGGCGAGCGACTCCGTGAGGTGTATGACCGATGACTTGGCCAGGCCGTAGATAGAGTGAGTGCGGATGAACGCGGAGCCGGCAGACATCAGGATGATGCGCCCCCAACCCCTTTGCTTCATTGCGGGGGACAGTGCTTTGGCGAGAAGGTAGGCCGCTTTGAGGTTTACTCCCAAAATCGTGTCCCACTCTTGCTCGGTCATTTCCGTGAACGGTGTCATGGCAAACGGACCGGCGCAATGAATCAGAATATCGATGGGGCCGATGGACTGAGTGGCTGCCGTGACCATCTTCGTGACCTGTGCGCTGTCGCTCACGTTGGCTTCGGCAACCGTGACCTTGTGGCCTTCTGCTGCCAAAGAGCGCCCCAATTCCTCAGCCTTTTCGCCGTCCTGCCAGTGATTGATGACCAGGCCGGCGCCCAAAAGGGCCATTCGCCGAGCTACGGCTTCTCCCAGATTGCGCGAGCCGCCGGAGATCAAAACATTTTTCCCTTGCAAAGGTTTGGTTTGTGTCATATTATTTACCCTCCCTTCTAGGGCAATCACGGGGGATTGCCCCTACAAAATCGAACATGGACGGCGGCAGCATGGCTGCCGCCTTATGAACTTTTAACCCCAAGCCGCAGAGACCACAGAGTTTTTTCACTTAGTTCTTCTCCGTGTCCTCTGCGCCTCAGTGGCTTTTGTTTTCTTTGCGTCCCAGCATCAATCGAGACAGGCCACATAGTGTCCGCCGCCTTTATCCTGGAGCGGCGGGTGATTATCGGCGCAGGATGACCGGCGAGCTTTGCAGCGGTCATAGAAGCCGCAGCCTTTCGGCAGATAAAACAGGCTGGGCGGTTCTCCGTCGAGGAGTATTCGCTTGCGCCTTACCGTCGGGTCGGGAATAGGAATGGCAGAGAGCAGGGCCTGAGTATAGGGGTGCATGGGATGGTCGAAGATTTCTTCGGCAGGCCCGTGCTCGATGATGCGTCCCAGGTACATCACGTAGATACGGGTACACAGGAAACGGACTGCGCTGAGGTCGTGCGAAATGAAAAGATAAGCGATGCCCAGTTCTTCCTGCAAACGGCGCAACAAGCCGAGAAGCTGGATGCGGATCGACATGTCCAGCGAGGACGTCGGCTCGTCCAGCGCCACGAAACGCGGCGAGGTGATGATGGCGCGGGCGATGCCCACACGTTGTTTTTGCCCTCCGCTCAATTGGTGGGGGTATCTATCCAGTATCCGCGGTTCCAGGTTGACTTTGAGCATGATCTCTTCCAACCGTTCTTCGATCTCCCGACCTGCTGCCAGGCGATGGAGTTTCAACGGTTCCTTGAGCGTGCTGCGAATGGAGAACCGCGGGTTGAGAGATGTGTTGGGGTCTTGAAAAACCATCTGGAAATGACGGCGCTGCTCGCGCAGTTGTTTGGCGCCCAGTTGGGCAATGTCCTGATTTTGGAAGATGATGTGGCCTCGGGTGGGTTCCAGCAGCCGGAGCACACAACGGGCGGTCGTTGTTTTGCCACACCCGCTCTCGCCAACCAGCCCGACCGCCTCGCCTGGCTCGATGTCCAGGTCCACTCCATTGACCGCCCACAAAAGGACCTTCCCTTCCTGAAATGCCTTGTATAACCCCTCGACTTTAAGGACCGGTGTCATTTGTCCATTACGCCGCCGGCATCCTGCCGACACTCCTCTCTAGGGCAATCACGGGGGATTGCCCCTACAGATCGCCAATTGTGACAAATCACTTCATGATCGATTTCGATTTCCTCGGCGGCGGGCCTCTGTTCCCAGCAAATGGGGAGCGCAGAGGGGCACCGAGGAGCAAAACGGCAGCCCGATATGTTGTAGGTGACTTCCTCTCGTAAGGTCGCCACCAGTTCAGGCGGCGAGACATTGCGATCTACCCGTAACACCGAACTCAGCAGCAGGCGAGTGTAGGGATGGCGCGGCGACCCGAAGAGGATCCCCACCGGTGCGCTCTCCATGACCTGCCCCGCATACATCACGATGACCCGCTGGCAGGTTTCGGCCACTACGCCCAGGTCGTGGGTGATCAGCAATATGGACGCGCCCGTATCTTGTCGGACTTCGTGGATCAACTCGAAGATTTGGGCTTGAACTGTGACGTCCAATCCGGTAGTCGGCTCGTCAGCGATCAGCAGTTGCGGGCGGCAGGCCAACATCATGGCGACCAGAACGCGCTGGCACATGCCTCCGCTGAGCTGGTGCGGGTAGGCGCGGGCTCTCTTTTGCGGATCTGGGATGCCGACGCGGGAAAGCAGCTTCACCGCTTGTTCATAAGCCTCCCTCGCAGATGACTTTTGCTGTAAACGAACAGCACGCGCCACCTGGTCGCCTACCCGCATCAATGGGTTGAGGGCGCTGCGTACACTCTGAAAAACCATTGCGACCTTGTTGCCTCGGAAGCGCGCCATCTCTTCAGGCGACAAGCCGAGAAGATCGGCCCCGTCGAAGAAGATTCTACCACCTTCTATTTGGGCGGATGGTGGCAGGAAGCCGGTCACGGCAAGTGAACTTAGCGTCTTGCCTGACCCACTCTCGCCGACCAGTCCGGTGATCTCTTCTCTCCTGACAGAGAAGGAGACCCGGTCCAGGATTTGCACACGCCGGCCATATCGGGGGAAGCTGACGCTCAGGGAATCGATTGTAAGCAGCGCGACAGGCGACAAGATGTTGTCTCCACTCGATGAGGTCATTCGGTCGCCTCCGTTGGGGAGGTCATGTCTCGCAGGCTGTCCCCTATGAGATTGAAACTGAATGCGGTCAGCACGATAACCGCGCCGGGGAAGAAAGCCGTCCACCATTGGCCGGAAATGATGTCCCGCGCGCCTTCACTGACCATGACGCCCCATTCCGGCGTGGGGGGCCGGATGCCTAATCCCAGAAACGCCAGGCCGGAAGCGTCGAGGATGGCCCACCCCAGGCAGAGAGTCGCCTGCACCAGAGCCGGCGTTAGACAGTTGGGCAGCAGGTGCAGATACATCACCCGCCAGCTTGGATTCCCTACACACCGCGCAGCCTCGGCATAGTCGAGTTCCCTGGCGCTCAGAACCTCGCCGCGGGTCAATCGCACGAAATAAGGGATATAGGCAATGGCTATGGCGATGATGACATTTGGTATCGAATTGCCCAATACAGCCGTGATGGTCAGCGCCAGGATGAAAGAGGGGAACGCGAGGATCACGTCGGTCACACGCATGACCACGTCATCTACTTTCCCCCCGTGATAACCAGTGAATATGCCGATCAAAACCCCTGTCCCCAGCGCAATCGCTACCACTGAAAAGGTGATAATCAGGTCCAGTTGCGCTCCATAGATGATCCGGGTCAGGATGTCACGCCCGAAGTTATCTGTCCCCATCGGATGCGCCGCGGAAGGAGGCTGAAGCATATTCTCCGGATTCGTCTTCAAAGGCAGGTATGGGGTCACGTATGGCCCTATGAAAGCCACGGTGATGATGCCAAGCAAAACAAACAAGCCGACGATCATAGATGGGTGCGAACGTAAGGTGCGCCAAATCTTTCGTCCAACCGGCAAGCTGCCGGCTCCACCCCCCTCGGTCCCCCCGTCCACGGGGAGCGGGGTTTTCGCATCGATTCGATCAGCAGTTGTTTGACCTATCACGATTCTCTCCTAACAGTTGCTTACGCCAATCTGATTCTCGGATCTGCCACGCTATATAGAAGATCGATGACCAGGTTGAGGCCCACATACATGATAGCGATGAGCAGGACGAAGCCTTGAATGGCTTCGAAGTCTTTGTTGAGCAGCGCCATCCAGGCGTAAGAACCGATGCCTGGCCAGGCAAAGATCATCTCCACCAGAACGTTCCCGGCCATCAGATAGCCAAATACGATGCCAATGGTGGTCAGGATGGGAATCATTGCATTTCTGAGCGCATCGCGCCAGATGATCTCTCGCATCGGCACGCCGATGGTTTTGGCCGTTCTGGTGAAATCAGCGTGCAATTGGTTGAGCATGGCAGCGCGCACAATTTTCGTTATGGGCGCGTTGACCACAAAGGCGAGAGTCAGCGCAGGCAAGGCCAGATGGTGCAGGGCATCCGGCAGAGCCGTCAGATTACCTGTAAATAGGCTGTCGATGATAAACATGCCGGTGATACGCTGGGGAGGCTCAATGCCCACACTCAGCCGGTCCAGAGGGGCGGTCGCCCAGCCCAGGCGATAGTAGAAGATATAGATAAAGACGAGAGCCAACCAGAAAATGGCGGTAGAAGCCCCGAAAATAGTCAAGACGCGGACAATCTGGTCGAACCAGGAGTTCTGGTACAGCGCGCTGAAGATTCCCAGAATTAAGCCGACTGCGATTGCGATGAGCGTCGCGGAGATTGCCAGTTCCAGCGTGGCAGGAAGCCTTTGGGCCAGGTCATTGCGGACCGGTTGTCCGGTTCGCCAGCTCTTCCCCATGTCCCCTCGCGCCAGATTGCCGGCATAATCGATGAATTGGACTGGAAGGGGTTTGTCCAACCCCATTTCCTTTTCCATTTGGGCCAGCAATTCGGCTTTGGCATAAGGTCCAAGCCGAACCGCAGCCGGATTACCGGGCAGGATGCGGGTCACGGTAAAAACAACGAGGATCACCCCGCACAGCGTAATCAGGGCGAGAAGCAATCTTCTCGCTACATAGCGCCTCAAAGATGTCAATTGGATCTTGCCTCTCTGAGGGCAGAGAACGTGGGGACGCAATTCAATCGCGCCCCCGTTCCCTGCCCTGGCTAAAGTTCTGTAGGGCAGGTTTCCATACCTGCCGCCCCCCCTCTGTCCCCCCCACAGGGGGGACAGAGGGTCTATGGAAAGCTGCCCTTACTGCTTCTTACCCATGTAACCGAATCGCAGGCAGAGGTCGTCCATTTTGGCAAAGCCGGTGAAGTCTTTGCTCATGGCGACGATCCAGTTCGGCTGGTGCAGGTAGGCCCATGGCGCCTCTTCGACGATGATTTTCTGGGCTTCATCCATCAATGCCTGGCGTTTTTCGGCATCGACCGTCCAGGTCACCTCTTCGATAATTTCATCCACACGCGGATTACAGTAATCTGCGTAGTTGGTGAACGCGCCGCATTTCTGGAGGAAAGTGAGCTGGTAGGCCGGGTCGTTGCCCCATGAATACCAGTCATGGATGAACAAGGGTAGCTCATGCTTATTCAGCTTGTCGAAGAAATCGGCGTCGGTCATGCGGTTGATGGTCGCATTCACGCCTGCCTCGGCCAGTGACGACTGAATCCAGACGGCGGCGTCAGCGTCCCACGGAATGGACTGGCGGACGGCCAGTTCCACATTGAGGTCCGAGGCCCCCGCTTCTGTCAGGAGCTCTTTTGCCTTGTCGATGTCGGTCTCGTAGTTCCAGAAAGATGGGTTGTGGGTGGGCATACCGACTGGGATTGGGCCATAGGCCCGTTGCGCGTAACCATACAGGACCTTATCGATGATGGTCTGGTAAGGGACGGCATAAGAAACGGCCTGGCGCACCTTGACGTTATCAAAGGGTGCGATCTTGTTGTTCATGCCCAGGTAGAAAAGCCGGGTGTACTCGATGGCTTCCACCTTGACGTTCGGGTCTTTCTTGAGTTCGTCTACATCCTTGAACGGCAATCCCAACGCCAGGTCGATGTCGCCCTTTTTGAGCAATAATTCACGGTCCTCCGGCGAAGGCACGACCTTGACGATCACCTTGGAGTTCTGGAAGAAGTCGGGGCCTTGCCAGTAGTTGGGATTCGGCTCGAAGACGTATTCGACGCCCGGCTCCCACTTGGTCAAATTGTAGGGACCGCTCGGGTTGGCATTCTTGCGGTACCAATCGAAAGCCCATTCATCCTCAGCGGTCGCATTGGCTTTCGTGGTGGCCGGATCCATGGCGCCGAATACCTGGAATGCCAGCATGGGCACGAAGAGAGCAGCCGCCTGCTTTGGCATGAGTTCCAGAGTGTATTTGTCTTTGACCACAACCTGGTCAGCTCCGGAAATGCCCATGAACTGGGTCAGCAGTGGAATGTAGCTGCGCGGCGCCGTCATCGCCCGGTCAAACGTGTGTTTGAAGGACTCAGCCGTAATCTCATCTCCGTTGGCAAATTTCGCGCCTTCTCGAACCTTCAGCGTGACGAGCTTGCCATCTTCCGAAACATCGATAGACTCGGCCAGGCTCGGCAGGTACTCTAACTGGCCTTCGAGGACCACTCCATTGGCGTCTGGCATGAGTTTCTGAGCCAGAAGCGGTTCATACAGGTTCGCTGTGGCGTAGTAACCGGCATCACTGCGAAATTCCATCGGTTCGACGTGGTCGATGTCACTGTCCAACGCGACGACGACAACCGGCTTCTCCGGGGACTGAGCCTGTGCCACACCTGCCAATCCCACTGCCAGCAGACTGAAGATCACAACCAACCCGATCAGCTTGAAATAACGGTTTGTATTCATTTGCGCGCCTCCTTAATGGCAGGTATGGGAACCCGCCCTACGACGAGTATAAACCCGCCTTGCGGCGGGTATGGAAACCCGTCCTGTTTTGTTCGACTTGTTGATTAGGTTACCAATAGACGATATGTTCGAGTCACGAAACCTCTGGCGAGTTCCTTTCACCCCCTTTCCACTGTAGTTTTCTAAATTCCCCATTGTTGAAGGGCAAAGTGGAGACGACATCCTGTCGTCTATTCAACCCCCGAAGGCTTTTGCCATAAACGTGACAGTATCTCCCGCTTTCAACACGGTCGCCCACTCGCTCAATCGCTGGATGGGTATACCGTTCACCAGAGCCAATATTTTGTCTTGGGGCAGCTTGGCCATCGGTGAATCAGGTGTTGTCATCTGTCGCAATTCCTCCCAGAGGTCCGCTACGGTCAGACCAGTCGAGAAAGGAAATGTCCCTGTTCCGATACGTGAATCGTTTGCTCTCTGCAATCCAAACAGGCGCAGATGGATTTGCTCTGACTCCCCCTCCCCCCTCACAGGGGGGACAGAGGAGGGTATGGAAACCTGCCCTTCAGTCTTTGCCATCAAGGTATCTCCGGGATGCCGACGCACACATCGTCGATGCCGAGCTGCTTGAGCGTCTGCTGGCGTGGGATGCTCGTTTTCGAGTCCCACCCATGGGTAGCGTAGTATTGGTCCAGCAGGTTCTCAAGTATTTGACGGTCGGTGATCATGCCCTTGTTGGGGCCATCAGGCACCGGCTCGTTCATCATGCGCCAGGGGAGCTGGTCATCCTCGCGGCGCGCCCCTTCACGGACGTTGAAGCATTTCTCGATGGTGACAACACGCCTGCCTGCGAGCATCAATTCTTCTTCGGTAAGCGGTATGCCCAGGGCGAATGAGAACATCTGCGCCATGTTCTTCGGGTTGACAGCGAAAGCCGCCGTGGACGTAAACACACAGAAACCGAGGGCTTCGCTGGCCGCGTAACATTCTTCATGCCACAACACGATTTCAGCCCGTTTCTCCAAGAGCGTTGGATTGGCGTATTTTTCGTCGCCGGTGACCTCGCGAATGACCGCGCGGGCTTCTTCGGTAAAGCCGAACTCTGCATAGGTTTCCGTCATCAGGTGGTCGGGCCCTCGTGGGTTGACTGCAAAGGCGAGAGCATAGCTCTTAGCGGCGCGGGTATCCACAGCAGACTGTTCCAGTCCTTTGGCTTGAATGGCCCATTTCCACGAATCCCCGCCGATTTCCTCAGCGGCTGACCGCGTGCCCTCTGCCAGGAGGTCGCCCAAAGGCGTCGAGCGATAGGCGATACGTTTCAGCAGCTCCAACTCGGTTTCAGCTTCTCCGAAGCGGATATCCAGGCCCTCTGCCTGCTCTGGGGGGATCAGCCCTTTTTCGGACGTTTCCATGACCCACGAGATGACGTGCCCGGCGGAGATGGTGTCCATCCCCAGATTGTTACAGAGCACGTTGGCCTGAAGCACCGCCTCGATATCGGTGACGCCACACTCTGCCCCGAGGCTCATCACAGTTTCCAGCTCAGGGCCGGAATCCCGGACGAAGCCCCACCGGGCCGAATTGCTTCTCACGTAACGGTGGCAGGCGGTGGAGCAGCCGAAGCAAGACTCCCGGCCGATGAGATACCCCTCGTTGAGCAGGTACTGCCCGCTCAACCGTTCACCGTGTTCGATGGATATTTTGCTGAAGTTGTTGGCTGCCAGCATACCCATTTCGTTCAGCCCTGGAATGGAACCAGCAGTTCCCCAATTGTACAGGCTCTCTGACCCCGCATCTGCCGCGAGATTTCCCCGGACTTTTCTGGTCAGCGCAAAATACTTCTGCCCCTCTGTGGGCCGCAAGCCACCCGTGCCACGACAGGCGATGGCCTTCAGGTTCTTGCTGCCGAAAACGGCGCCGATCCCGCCGCGAGAAGCGGAGTTGTAACGCGAAACCATGAAGCACGCGAACTTGACCTGGTTCTCGCCGGCCGGTCCGATACAACCGGTCTGTATGGTGTGGTCACCCAGTTCTTCTTTGATCAAGTCGTCCGTTTCTCGGGTGCCCTTGCCCCACAGATGGCTGGCGTTTCTCAGCTCCACTTTGTCGTCATCGATCCAGAGGTAGCCAGGTTTGGGCGAAGCGCCATGAACGATCACATAGTCGTACCCGGCATATTTGATCTCTGCGCCGAGGTGCCCGCCTGTGCTGACCTTCAGGTAGAGATTGGTAGTAGGGCTTTTGGTGGTGATGGACGAGCGGCCTGATGACGGCGCGCTGGTTCCGGTCAATGTACCCGTGCCAAAGATCAAGACATTTTCAGGCCCCAACGGGTTCGCTCCGGCTGGCGTGAGCTCGTAGAGCCACTTGGCCGCCAGCCCCCGGCCCCCCAGATATTTCTTGACGTCTGGCGGGGGAACGTCTTCGACCCACGTTTTGCCGTTGGATAACTGGACGTGAAGGATGCGCTGTTTGCTGAGATCGCGTAACATCACTGGCCTCCTTTCTCGTTCCGATGCGCGGCGGCGATGTTGTGAGCCTGCGCAAATCGCTTGTTTTGAGCGGTCATCATGTCCCGGTCGAAACCCAATGCGCCGTAGATGCAATGATGGACACAGACGGGTTTGCCGTCGCACAGGTCGCACATAATCGCCACGCCGCGTTCTTCGTTCATTTCTACTGCGCCAAAAGGGCAGGCTCGCACGCACGCGCCGCAGCCGATGCAGTCCTCTTCTTTGATGCGGACCACCGGCACGGAAGCGTCTCGGTAGACCGCTCCTTCAGGACAGGCTGGAATACATGGGGCGTCGGCGCAGTTGTAACAAGCGATAGGGACGTTCATGCCCACATCGTGTAACTGCATGACCCGTATTCTGGACAGGCGAGGCGCGAAGACGCCCTCTTTGCTAAATGAACAGGCCAACTCACAGGCTTTGCAAGCCGTGCATTTCTCTGCGTTGATACGCAGGTTCAAGATGTGACTTTCTTCCATTGACTACTCATTCTCCTCGTGGCAACTACTCAGTCTAGCGTGTAGTTCAACCTTTGTTTACTACGGAGACACGGAGTTCACGGAGTTTTTCTATTTCTTTTGTCTTTCTCCGTGTTCTCTGTGCCTCTGTGATAAGTAAGTGTGTCGCCCATCCGGTCGAGAAAGATATGGTATCCCCCGTCCGCAGCTAATTCACCATAGAGAGCCTCGCCGCCGGCCCGAACGAGCAATGCCATTTGCGCGACTCGCCGGCCTAGACTTCTGGCTGCCCGCGTGGTAATCTGCGCATCCTCATCCCCTTCGGCAACCAGACGGCGAAGAGCATCCTTGCGTTCACCGCAGCGAGTCCAGCCGGACGCTGCAATGTATGACTCCCACGGATCACCTGAAACCGGGATGCAGCCCATGACCAGCGCGTGCTGAATGAGAGCGACCGCAGCCTGTTCCTGCCCGGCGAACAGGTGCGCCCCCTGGGTGATGGTCCCGATCACGCGGAGGCTTTTCGACACCACGCCGCCGTAGTAGCTCCAGAGGCTGTTGCCGAGACGGTCGATGAAACACTTGAGTTGCCCGGGAATGCCGAGATGGTAGACCGGAATGGAATAGATGATGGCGTCTGCGGCGGCCCATTTGTCTCGGAGTTGCGCGAAGCCATCTTCTATGAAGCAATTTCCTTCACGGCTGCCGCAGGTATAGCACGAAACGCAAGGCTCGATTTTGAAATCCGAAATCCCTACAATTTCCGCATGGATACGGTCTCCTGAGACTTGAATGGCCTCCTCTATCGCGATTTCGAGCAGATAACGGCTGTTCCCTGTGGCGCGAGGGCTGCCACATATTCCAAGCAAGAATAAGGATCTGGTCATGGTGGGCCTATTCCAATTCCTCAATCGGTTGATAGCTCAGGTCGGGACGCCCGTATCGGGTAGGGCTGAACGCTTCTTTTCCCAGTTCGCTTCGAGCAGATGTTCTCAGGCGGGGGTGGCACGGGACGCCGACCAACTCAACCCGCCAGCCCATTCTTAATTCCACACTCATGATTCCTCGGGCCGTTCCCGGTTCGAGCAACAGCACCAGATCGGGGAAAATCGCTCTGGCCCGCCGTCCGATTTCGAGCAGCATGGTCTCGTTCTTGATGGTCAATTGAGCCGATTGGCCTTCGTAAGGCCCTATGCCCGCCAGTGTAGCCGTCGTGAAGTAGAACCCCAGGCTCTCCTCTTCTTTCAGATGAGTGATTTCACCGGCAAAGAGCTTTTTCCCCCGCAACTGCAGGGCTGCCGCGCTCACCGGATCGCGCCTCGATGCCCGCGCTGCCAATACCTCACGCCCCAGTCGTAACGCTGTACTGATCGTCCCTGGCACCACTGCTTGTTTGGCCTGACGCCCGGTCATCGGATAGTGGTTGTTCGCGCCCAGCCCGCCCCCGTTCGTCACGACCCACCGCCCCAATTGATCCGGATACGTGGCGTTGATGGCATCCTGAACGATGACCACGTTGCCGTAGTAGTCTATTAGCGGCATGGGCGTCAGGGAGACGCCGTGTCCGATGAAGCTCGTCATTTGAGTCTCCGGCGCGGAACGTCCCAGCGCGTCCCCATCGATGATCGGGAACCCCATCCGGGCGCCGAGCGAGAGCACCACAGGTGTATTCAATCCGCCCATTTCGAAAGGCACCATGTGGTGTATTGTCTTCCCCAGGATGCCTTCCATCACCTTCGTCACTTCACCCAGCTCGAAGCGTTCTTCCCAATGAGCCATGATGGCCTCGGTGCCAAACTCTTCGAGCTTCTTGACCGACCCCATGATGCCGCCGCTGACCACCATGGCGGTATCTGAGATCTCATCGAGAGGGATGATCTGTGGATACCGGTTGTGGGCGAATTCGTTGTGCATGATGGCTTTGCCCCATTCCGGCGACCCGCCGCCGCCCGTGCCGAGGATAGCCAGCCCTTCTAACAAGGGCTCTATGTCGTCCGGGGTAAATGTATAGATTGCCATGCTTCAGCCTCCTGCAATTGAGACGATGTATTGGATATTTGTTCAGAAGTCGGAACCAGAATAAATAGAGCTTTGGGTGGACAATCTCTTTTGAGCCTAGTCAGTATACCAAACTTTGTTGGGTCATGTCAAAATGTCTGTATTGAGACGGTGTGGAGAAACTCGCCTCACGCCTACTCGCACTCACTTTAGCCAAACGGCTCCGCCGATTACGAGAGTCACCCTGCGCCCATCATCCGGCTCTTTTCACACCGACTTTGCACACCTTCCGGCACTCCCGGCAATTCTCGACCACCCATCCCCTGGGCAATTTCTGGTTCATTACCCCCCGGCACAGTTTCTGGTTTACTTGCTGCCCCTCTCCAATAGCCCCGGCCGGACATGCGTCGATGCAGAGCGAACAGCCGCTGAGACACAATTCCCTCTGTATCATCTCGTCAGCCGCTAATTCGACGCTCGTCACAACCGACACCAACTGGACCCGGTTGCCGAACTCGGGCGTGATGAGCATGGCGTTCTTCCCCAGTCGTCCCAACCCTGCCGCCTGGGCGGCGTGTTTGTGCGAGAGGTCGCCTCGACCATAGAGATTCCCCTCCTCCCAATGACAGTATGGCTCATCGGCTGGCACAGGAACAGCCAGCCCGCCTTCCCGTTCGAGAAAAACCGCTATCTGGCAAGCGATCTGGTCGAGTTGAATGTGCATGACGTCCATCGTTCGTTGGTACGAGGTCGCTGGCCCTTCGAGTATGCCATTTGGTATCCGCTTCGCACAGACTACGACCGCTTTCGCCTGGGGCAGAACGTCATCTGCCCTGTGCCCTTCAGGCGCACCTGCGAACCTGTCTACGGAAGCAACTCCGACGAGGTCCGCACCCAGTGAACGAGCGAACTTCTTTAGATCTTCTGTAAGGCTGTGCATTCTTCCTAAACTCCTTAATGATAGATAGTTATTTCGTTGTGTCGATGGGTATCGTCCCGATGTTCGTTTCTTGGCCGAGCCGCTCCATAGAAGGCCATACGTACAGACCTGTCGCCAGTTGGTATTCTCCGGTGGTTAGCTCTTTGGGCAGGGGCAACGTATGGGTATCCAGTAAGACTTCCCCTGGTTTCCATTTCTCTGTCGGGTAGTAATCTCCCCCCGGCTGATGGTCGTGACCGGACAGGGTCTTGCCTGTTGCGTCGTTCAGGTGCACGAACGAAGAAAACCGGCGATCCATTTTCTGCATCGGTTTCCAGAATAAGGTGACCCGGACGGTGTCGCCGGGCTCCTGGGCCGCGTTGTAGCCGATGAGGTGGAGTGTTTCACCAAAGGAAACATCGAGCGTGTGTTGTGGCTGGCTGTTCTCGTGTGAAGCAACGACCTGAACGAGTGGTTCCTGCGCCCTCAGTTCGTACTTCAGTTCCAATCCCGGCATCGCTTTGATCAAGAAAGTCGGGCGATTGCTTGCCAGCGCACTGTCGATGACCTCAGCGACATCCCCATACCCCGGCTGGCGCGCGATGAGGGGAAACAGTCCGAATAAGTCAGGCCGCAGCCCATCTACGTACTGATAATACCACATCGGCATGATTTCGTCGCGGTCGTTGCTGACCAAGAGCGAACCTTGCGGCAGAGAGGTTTTCAGAATAGGCTGCCAGAGGTGGGCAGCGTTCCGATTTTGGCTCTGATCTACCAGCGGGTAATTTCTGACGAGCAGGAAGACAGGCAGAGAGAAACTTAAAATGATGACACTGACCATCACCCAATCGCGCAGTGAACTCAGTCCCTTGCCGCTCCGTGAAGTTGAGATAACGGGTACGAGCTCCCAAACACCCCACCCGATCCACACGGCCCAGATGAGATAGGTTGGTATGAACAGCACGTAGATGTCGCCAATGAAGTAAACCAGATTGAAAGCGACGTAGCTCAGGTAAGGGAGCGTGGTCAGTATGAGCAAAGGCCACATCCGTCGTCTGATGATGGCAAGGATACCCATGAGCCCCAACGATATGCCAACCCACGTGAACTGGTCCCGCAGGAGAGTGAAAGCCATTTCGAGGCGGGCGGCGCTGACCGGGCCTTCAGCCAGTTGCCCACCAAACGCGCCCCCCAAGACTAAATCCAAGAAACCCCTCAAGCTGTTCTCGTATAGCGCCAGCGTTTGGGCAGCGCCGAGCCGCAGCTCAAGATATGGGACATGCGGTGCGCGCCACGGAATGTAAAGATACAACAACTGGGGAAGCAACAACCCGGCCAAAATCAGCCACAGAGCCCGACCTCGGGCCCAGTTCTCCCTGCGGATGACGGCCCACCCGAACAGACCGAGCCAGGGTAAAAACAGCAGCATGGTGCGATGGTGAGTGAGGCTGAGCCCACAGACAAGTGAAAGAGCAGCGAGCCATTTAAGCGTCGTTACATTTTCGGACTTGGAAGCATCCCACAGACGCAGGGCGATGTACAGTACGCCTGCAACAAACGCGCTGTTCAGTGTGTACACTTCGGCGATGACGGCTTGAGACCAAAATGTCCCGGACACCATAACCAACGATGCGGTTAAGGCAGAGCACATCCGCTGCCAGGGCGGAGGACATTCCGATGCGCCCAACCTCAGTCCCCATGCGGCGACCTGATAGGTCAGGCCGATGGTCACTCCGCCCCACAGGGCCGAGAACAGGTTCATCCGGTAGGCCACGTCTCCAATAAAAACAAGGTGCGTCCAGGCCCATCCCAGGATAGTGTACAACGGATACCCTGTAGGGTGAGTGATGCCCGCTATATAAGGGACAAACTGAAATTCACCGGCGTCTGCCATGAGCACCGATGGGGCTGCGGTTATTGTGTACAAAACAAACCCCATGCCCATGAGTCCGAGTGTCAGGAGTAGATCCGCATGTTTGCGCAGTTTTTCCATCTGTAATCATCCGATAGGCGGTTAGGCTTTCAACTGGAACAGATTATAACATATCGCCTTTTCTGCGTAAACCGCAGCCAACCGACTGGCAAGTGTCCAATTTGCGTTTTTTTCAATCAGGCTATACTATCTTAAACGTGCGAAGGTTGAGAAAATTGAGTAGGGGCTGCCCTCTGTGGCTGCCTTTTAGTAAGAGAAAGGGCTATGAGCAAGTCGAGGTGATTTTGATCATTGTTAGTTTCCGTTGTTTAAATTGGGACGATTTCCCAGGGCTGAATTGAGGACAGTGGGAATGCCGGAAAAATTTCCTCGTTTCAGCGTCGTAGTGACAACGTATAATCGTGAGGCGTTGTTAGAACGCTGCCTCGCTTCTTTGTTGGTTCAAGATTACCCGCAGGAGGGCTACGAGATCGTTGTTGTGGATGACGGCAGCGCAGATGCCACCGCCAGCCTTCTGACCAGCCTGGCTCGTGAAGGCAGGATCCGCTATCTGCACCAGGAGAACTGTGGGTGGGCAGTGGCGCGGAACACCGGCGTAGCCAGAAGTCGGGGCGAGATCATCCTCTTTACCGATGATGATTGCCGTCTCCCGATTGACTGGCTGAGCAAATACGATGCGGTTTACCACGAATATCCGGTGTACGACGGTGTTGCCGGGAGCCTGGCCTGCGAGCCGGGGGCGAATTTGGCAGGAAAGCTCCGCCATCAAGTTCATTTAGAGATGTTTGATTTGATGAATGCGTCTCTGGGGATCACGCACGACCAGGCGGGCGAAGCGCTTTTCTGTTATGGAGCCAACCGGTCCTTTCGGCGACAATCTCTGGAAGGGACATCCTTCGATGCCCATTTGCTCTATTTTGACGATTTCGATATGAATCTGCGGTTGCGTAAAGAGGGCATCAGGATTTTCTACGACCCATCCATTCAGGTATTTCACAACTATGTGCTCTCCGCCCGAGATCGCGTCCTGGCCGATTACCGTTTTGGGCGGTCTTCTGTCTTGTTCAAGAAGAAGCACCCCGATCGCGCGTACCTGCGTCCCAAAAGAGGCTCGCTCGCCCGGTTGTTCAATGAGTACAAAGGCGAACCGCTTCTTAACCGCCTGTCCTATCTGGTCGTGCAGGGCGCCTGCCGCCTGGCGCGAGAATGGGGACGGCTGGAAGCAAAATGGAAGACTGATAAAGAGTGTAGGGACGATGAAGGGTAAGTGCTTTGTTGTGAGAGTCCTTATGGGTTGTGGAGATGACATCCTGTCATCTTGCTGATGAGGTAAGCGATTGCGCGTTCTTTTCGTTTTGAAACAGATAGACTATGAGCCTATCGGACTGATGCATCTGTCCACCGCGCTGAAGTCGGCCGGGCACGAGGTGCGAGTGACTGTTGTCTCGACTGAGGATCCGGTAGCGGTCGCCAAAGAATGGCAGCCCGGCATCCTGGCATATAGCGTCTGGACCGGCGGGCAGCGATATTATTACGAAATCAACAACCGGATTCGGAGGGAAGTGAACGCCTTTTCCGCTTTTGGCGGCCCCCATGCGACCTTTTTCCCGGAGATGGTGGAAGAGCCTGGGGTCGATGGGGTCTGTGTGGGTGAGGGCGAAGGCGCGCTCGTCGATCTGGCGAATGTCCTGGACAATGGCTCGTTCGAGCCAACCATACCCAACTGGTGGTTCAAGCTCAATGGCGAGATCGCGCGCAATCCGGTGCGTTCGTATGTGACCGACCTGGATGCTTTGGGACAGCCGGACAGAGCTATCATCTATGACAAAGACCCGATCATTCGGGACAGCAAGATCAAGCATTTCATCAGCGGGCGTGGGTGTCCGTACAACTGCGCCTATTGCTACAACCACGCCCTTTTCGACATCTACAAAGGCAAGGGCAAGCGGGTGCGGCAGCGTTCCGTCGGGCATCTGCTCGACGAGATCGAAGGGACGAAAAGCCGCTACCCGCTGGAGTTCGTGGTATTCCTCGATGACACGTTCATTTTGTTCCCGGAGTGGGTGGCCGAGTTTGCTGGTGAATATCCCCGGCGGGTCGGGTTGCCGTTCTTCTGCAACGTCCGAGCCAATCTGATCACCGCGGATATCGCCCGGCAGTTGAGAGCGGCTGGTTGTGTCAGCGTCGGCATGGGCATCGAAACGGGTAACGATGCGCTGCGGGAACGTGTCCTGGCTCGCAACATGACGCGAGAGGTCATCGTCAATGCCTGTCACACGTTGCGAAGCGCCGGCATCAACGTGCTCAGCACGAACATGGTAGGCTTGCCCCACAGCACCGTCGATGACGATTTCGAAACCATCGCCCTGAATGCGGAATGTAAGGTCAGTTTCGCCAACGCATTCATCTATCAGCCTTATCCGCACACCGAGCTGGGCGAGATGGTGAGACGGGAGGGACTGATGGAAGGATCGATTGACGACATATCCCTTTCGGCCTGGGACACTTCTGTTCTCAAGTTTTCAGCAAGCCACAAACGCCAGATCGAGAACTTGCAGAAACTGTTTGCCGTTGCGGTGGAGTTTCCCTGGTTGGTTCCGTTCGTACGGCAGTTGATCAATCTGCCCAGAAATCCGTTGTTCTGGCTTGTTCATAAGCTGTGGAAAGGATATACGATCAAGAAGCGGATCCATCCTGTCCATCTCTCATTGGGTGAGATGGCCGGCATAGTCAAACGATACATGCAATTCGATTGAGAGGTAAACACAAACGCGCATCTTATTTGTCATCCAACAAATTGATTACGAACCTCAGGGCATGTTGCACCTGTCGAGCGCATTGAAGCAGGCGGGACATGAAGTGGAACTGGTTATCGCCAAGCATCGCGACCCTGTCCAAGTCGCCGAGAGCTGGCGCCCTGGAATCGTCGGTTACAGTGTGATGACAGGTTCGCAGCGTTATTATCTGGGGCTGAACCGGCGCATCCGTGAAGTGGCGCCGGTCTTTTCGGTTTTTGGCGGGCCCCACCCTACCTTTTTCCCCGAAATGATCGAGGAAGAAGGCGTGGATGGCATTTGTATTGGGGAAGGCGAGGAGGCAATGGTCGATCTGGCCCATGCGCTTTCGAATGGCGGACTCGACCCGAATATCCCCAATTGGCACTTCAAACTGAATGGCGAAATCGTTCGCAACCCTGTCCGCCCAGCCGTTGCCGACCTGGATACCCTGCCTTTGCCTGACCGCGACCTGCTGTACACCCGAGATGAACTTTCCCGGCGGAGCAAGATTAAACACTTCATTACCAGCCGTGGTTGCCCGTACAACTGTACCTACTGTTTCAACCATGCTTTGTTCGAGATTTACGGGACTAAGACCAACCGCTTCCGGCAACGGAGTGTAGATAACGTCATCGCGGAAATGAAAGAGGTCCGCGCCCAATATCCACTGGAATTTGTGGTCTTCGTAGATGACACGTTCGTGGTCGTTCGTCAGTGGCTGGAGGAATTTGCCCGGAAATTTCCCAAAGAAGTCGGGCTGCCGTTTTTCTGTAATACGCGGGCCAACTTGGTCACACGGGAGCAGTTGGAGTTGTTGAAAGCAGCCGGGTGTTTTTCGGTCAGCATGGGAGTAGAGGCGGGCAATGATCGGGTGCGAAATGAATTGCTCAAGCGTGGCATGAGTCGGGAGCACATCGTCAACGCTGCTCGCCTGTTCCACGAAGTGGGACTGCACTTTACGACGACGAATATCATTGGCCTGCCCATGACGACGATTGAGGACGATTTGGAAACTCTCGATTTGAACATCGAGTGTCGGCCCGACTACGCCCATGTGTTCATCTTTCAGCCGTATCCACGGACACAACTCGGCGAATTGACACGGGAGCAAGACCTCATGGTCGGCACGTTCGACGACATCAGCGAGCTGGCCTGGGATACGTCGGTTCTGAACTTCCCTCCCGATCATCTGCGACAGCTTCAGAACTTGCAGCGGTTCTTTGCCCTGGTGGTCAACTGGCCCTGGTTGCGTCCCCATCTTGGTCGTATGATCAAATGGCGGCCCAATCAGTTGTTTTGGCTGATCAACAAACTGTGGAAGGGCTACGTGATCAAGAAGCGTGTCCACCCGGTCAAGTTGTCGTTACGGGAATATGCAGATATTATCTGGCACTTCATGAAGATCAATTCTTGATGTACTGCCAGAATTGTAGGTCACGTCTGAGACGTGACATCTGGGAAAGAGAAAACGGTGCATTTACTTTATATCTTGCGAGAAGTAGATAACGAACCTCATGGTATTTTGCTCACTGCGGCCTTGCTCAAGCGAGAAAGCAACCATCGGGTGAGCCTCGTGGTTGCAACTGAGGAAGACCCACTTGAAGCGGTGGTGCGGCTCCAGCCTGATGTGGTGGGCTATACCGTTTATACAGGTACTCAGCATTATTACGCCGATTTGAACCGGCGGATCAAATCGCAACTGCCCGGTGTGTTGTCTATTTGGGGCGGCCCCCACCCCACCTTCTTCCCGGATGTTATCCACGAGGAGGGAGTAGACGCCATCTGTCTGGGGGAGGGGGAATATGCCGTCCTGGATTTGCTGAATGCGCTCCAAAATGGCAGCCCCATCGTCAATATTCCCAACTGGTGGGTCAAAGAGAATGGAGAAATCCATCGCAACCCGCTGCGCCCATTGCTCAACTCGGAGGAATTGGATGCCCTGCCTTTTGCTGACAGAGATTTGCTCTACCAGGCGCATACCCCCAGCCGAATAACCAAGATACGTCCTTTTATCACCGGCCGGGGCTGCCCTTACGACTGTTCGTTTTGCTTCAACAAAGCCTATTCAGATTTATACGGCGGCACAGGCCGGCGCACCCGCCGCCGCAGCGTCGACAATGTCATCCGCGAGATCAAGGAAGTGCGGTCGAAGCACGAACTGGCGTTCATCACGTTTATGGATGACACGTTCATTCTCAATCGCCAATGGCTGAAAGAGTTTGCCAGACGTTACAAAGCGGAGGTCGATCTGCCTTTTTGGTGCCAGGTCCGCGCCAACCTGGTCGAGGATGACCTGATCGCGATGTTCAAGGAGATGGGATGCGTCAGTGTCAGCTTTGGCCTGGAGGCAGGAAACGACCGTCTGCGCAACGTGGTTCTGAATCGGAATATGCCCCGCCATGAGATTCTCGATGCTTCCGAGACGCTGCGCAGCCATGGCATCTGGTTCATGACCAACAACATGCTGGGGTTGCCGAGTGGCTCGCTGGAAACGGACTGGGAAACGCTTGAACTGAACATCGCCTGCCGGCCTAGCTATGCCAACGTGTTCCTGTTTCAGCCTTATCCGGGGACGCAGCTCGGCGAGTGGGCGGCTACCCAGGGATGGATGAGCGGCTCTTTCAACGACCTATCCGGTTCTGTGAGCGACGACACAGTAATTCGCTTCAATAGCGCATTTGAAAAACGACAGATAGAGAATTTGCAGAAGCTGTTTGCCCTCACTGTAGAATTTCCGTTTCTGGCTCCTGCCGTTAGACAATTGATTAAATTGCCCAAGAATCCGATTTTCTGGCTGGTATACAAACTCTGGAAAGGCTACGCGATGAAGCGGAGGATGTTCCCTTTCCATTTGACACCCCGAGAGTACGTACAAGCAGCATGGCAGTATATGCGCATTCGTTCCCAATGAGCAATGCCCTGTAGCACTCGCGCGCACAAAGGAGGAGTGATTTACGGGAGGGAAATGAATGTTCAAACAAATGAGTTGGTCAAGAATCCGTTTGTGGAGCCTGTCCGTCATTCTAGCCACATTGATTGTGGCCGCAGTACCCTATCAGGGAGGTATGCTGCCGGCGTCAACGCCGACGCTGGTCCAGGTTTGGAGTGGACGAATCGTATCGGTCGTGGAAGATCTGTCGCTTAGAGGGTCTGTTCTGCGAGTTTCGGTGCTGGGACTTAAAGATTTACCAGTGAAAATCCGTACCGCCGATGGGAATTGGAGCATCGTGGGGCTGACCGGCAGCAAGTCTGAGTTCGGCGAGTATATGGTCGAGTTTGCCGCCTTATCGAGGGGTGACTATGTGATCGAGCCGCAGGGACTGGGTGTATCGTTGCCGTTCTATTCGAATACCACGAGTTACGTCACGGTAGAATTCGCCAAAGGCCCCGTGGCAAATCCGACTGCGACCTCATCGCCGTCCCCTGCGCCGCCTACGCCGTCGGCGACGCTCATTCCTACATCCATTCCGCGGCCTACCGAGATGGCCACCTTCACACCTCTTCCCCCGACACCCACTCTCACTCCTATTGCGACGTCCACATCTTCACCCACGATCACCGCCGCGCCTCCGGCTGCCTTGCCCGTTGACGTCGTTTATCAGGGCCGGACCCCCGCGCCGCTTACCATGTGGAGTGGCCGTATCGCTTATACCATACGGGAGAACGTCCTGGGGACCGGTGCGATTGTGGTGCGAGTGCTGGGGCAGGTAGGGTTACCCGTGGAGCTCAAAATCGGCGGCTTTCAGGCTCAGGCGATGACCGGCTCGAAGCCTGAATATGGCAGTTTCGCTTGTGAGTTTGGCGGCTTGGGGCCTGGGCTATATACCATCAGCCCGCAGGGTTTAGATAGCACTGTGTCAGTGGACCTGCAACAAGGTGAGTTTGTGATGGTCGAGTTTTCGCCATTGACTGTGCCTGGAATTTCTGCTACGGCCACACCTGCTATGATGGTGGCTTTGGTCGTTTCGACCCCGATCGTGCAGCCCACTGCGACTTGGCTCTCTCCATCGCCCACTACTCCACTGGCGACGGCGACGCTCTCGCCTGAGGTTGGGGTAAATGTCTCTTTATCCAATGTCTTCAGCCCGACGGAACCGGTTGTGATGACATCTCTCAAACCAATCTGGAAGGCTCAAGTGACTCAACGTGCCTCCGGGACTGGGTATGGCCCCGCCAGCTTGGTGGTCAGGGTGTTGGGGGCCAGAAATCTTCCGGTGGCGCTCAGAGCGGACGGATGGCAGACCAGCGCTGAGACTGGCACGAAGCTCGAATATGGCGACTTCGCTTGTGAGTTCGGCGGACTGACATCGGGCGAATACGAAATCGCCCCTGATGGCATGGAGTTGAGCCACAAATTGGAAATCGCCTCCGGTGAGTTCGTGCTGGTGGATTTCTTTTACGAGACACCTAAGTTACCTGACGTTCCGGCATTAGCGATACCTGCCGCTGGAGCGGATGATGGGGGCAGGGTATGGAGTGGACGGGTTTTCAGCCAGACAATAGAGGCTGGGAATGTCGTACCAGGTGGCACGGATTGGGGCACTGTTGTCGTGCAAATATTGGACACAGAAACCCTGGCTGTAGAGATGAGATCGGCCGATGGATGGAGTGCATTTACCTTGACGGAGATTAAACCAGAACTTGAAGGAAGCGTGGCGGAGTTCGTCCGCTTGTCTCCCGGCGTGTATCAGGTTGTGCCTCAGGGCCTCGGCGCATGGATACAGATGAATGTGGTCAAAGGGTCACATACCTGGGTCGAGTTTGCTTCGCGCTGATTGCGAGACAAACGCTTGCGCTTGCCTGAACTTTTAACGCAAAGCCGCAAAGACACCAAGTCGCAAAGTTTTTTTGAACTTTGCCACAGAGCCACAGAGATCACAGAGTTTTTCCACTTGGTTCTTCTCCGTGTCCTCTGTGACTCTGTGGCTTTTGTTTTTCTTTGCGACATGGCGCTATTTGAGCTTTTAACCCAGTTAGTCCGCCCTGCCAAGCTGAGTAGTTACTTCTTAATCTTGGTTTAATCTTGGTTTGCTATATTCCATCATGATACGCGCCTCTACGGGCTGACAATCAGTGTTAATCGGCGATTTCATTTAGGAGAGAACTGGACGATGATCGATGTGGAGCATATCACCAAACAGTATGGAGATTTTACCGCCCTTCGAGATGTGAGCTTCCACGTGGGGAAAGGTGAGGTGGTTGGGTTCCTCGGACCGAACGGGGCGGGAAAAACCACAACCATGCGAATCCTTACAGGCTTCATGCCGCCTACTTCAGGAAGGGCGCGCATCGCCGGCCACGACGTTTTTTACGATTCCCTGGAGGCTCGCCGCAGAATTGGATATCTGCCGGAGACGGCGCCACTCTACAATGAAATGACGGTGCGCGGGTATCTGGAGTATATGGCCAGGCTACGAGGCGTGAAGCGACGTAAAGAATCGGCAGGTATGGCTTTGGAGGCTGTGCATTTGGAAGAGCGTGCCCATACGATTATCGCCAAGCTATCGAAGGGCTATCGCCAGCGTGTCGGGTTGGCTCAAGCTCTGGTCCACGACCCTGATGTCCTCATTCTGGACGAACCTACCATAGGCCTGGATCCCAAACAAATATTGGAAGTAAGGGAGCTGATCCGTGAATTGGGCAAGGATCACACCGTGATATTGAGCACTCACATCCTCCCCGAGGTTAGCCAGATTTGCAGCCGGGTTATCATCATCAACGAAGGCTATATTGTAGCTGAGGATTCCCCTGAGAATCTGACCGCTCTGGTTAGCGGGGGCGAGAGGCTGTTTATTGACGTGGATACCGTCTCTGATGAGATCCCGAGAGCGCTGCGCCAGATGCCTTACGTAGTGAACGTCGAGCCGGGCCGTCACAAGGGTTACGAGGTGACGTGCGCGGTGGGGACAGACTGTCGAGCAGAAATTGCCCGCCAGATTGTGAGCAATGGTTGGGGACTTCTAGAAATGCGCCCGGTGGGGGTAAGCTTGGAAGAAGTTTTTCTCAAGTTGACTACAGAATAGCGAATAGAGCGAAGAAGCGAATGGAGCGGATGTGTTTGCTTCTTCGTTCCCTCGCTGATTCCAAGAGGAGAGGAGAACATGCGAAATACTCTGGCGATAGCCGCCCGCGAAATTCAGGCTTACTTCGTCTCGCCGATTGCTTACGTGGTGACCGCGTCATTTCTAATCATCATGAGTATTTTTTTCGCCTGGTACACATCGGACATGCGCGGTATGATCGCTACCATGGAGTATCTGTTTGGTCCAATGACCACGCTTTTTTTGTTCATGATCCCTATGCTGACTATGCGGTTGATGGCCGAGGAGCAGCGAAGTGGTACGATTGAGTTATTGCTGACCTCGCCGGTCCGTGATTGGGAAGTGGTATTGGGAAAATATCTGGGTTGTATTGCTCTGCTCCTT
>Ga0351833_1034_pt1 | contig 23682 bp, 18 predicted proteins | sample BONcelHFGM3001C5_FD_206751 | JGI IMG/M metagenome (GOLD analysis project Ga0351833, IMG submission 206751) | Enriched cells from coal bed in the Powder River Basin, Montana, United States - BONCAT cells FGM rep1 HSBNCT.FGM.300.1.C5 ...
AGTTGCCCAAGATGTGCCTGGAGGCCGGACGCGGCAGGCAAAAAAGAATCGGCTGCACCCAGCCCAGGCGGATTGCGGCCATTACCGTGGCCGAACGGGTTGCCGAGGAACTGGGCGTCGATGGAAGCTTGGCCGGCTACAAGATCCGGTTCAAGGATCAGACCAGCCGGAGTACCCGCCTCAAATTCATGACCGACGGCATCCTGCTGGCCGAGGCGCACCACGACCGCAATCTTTCCGCCTACGATACGATCATCATCGACGAGGCCCACGAGCGGAGCCTCAATATCGATTTCCTCCTCGGCCTGCTCAAGCAGCTTCTGGCCCGCCGCCCGGATCTCACCCTGCTGATCACCTCGGCCACCATCGACACGGCCCGGTTTGCCAAACATTTCGGCAATGCCCCGGTGATCGAGGTCTCGGGCCGGACCTATCCGGTGGAGGTCCGCTACCAGCCCCTGGATCCGGCCAAGGAGGAAGAGGGGGAACAGAGCTATGTGGATCAGGCGGTGGAGGCGGTTTGCGCCCTGTGCCGGGATGAGCGGCCGGGGGACATCCTGGTCTTCATGCCCACCGAACGGGATATCCTGGAAACCGTGGAATCGCTGCACGCCAAGCTTGGCCGGAGTCAATTTTCTCCCGTGGTGCTGCCCCTGTTCGGCAGGCTCTCCCCCGGGGACCAGAAGAAGATCTTTCAGCCGGTAAAGGGGCGGAAGATCGTGGTGGCCACCAACGTGGCGGAAACCTCCATCACCGTGCCCGGCATCCGCTATGTGGTTGATACCGGCCTGGCCCGCATGGCGAGCTACAACGTCCGGGCCCGAACCAGCAAGCTGCCCATTGTTGCCGTTTCCCGGGCGAGTTGCGATCAGCGCAAGGGCCGGTGCGGCCGGGTGGGGCCGGGGGTCTGCGTCCGCCTCTATGGTGAGGAGGATTACGCCAATCGGCCGGAATACACCTCGCCCGAGATCCTGCGCACGAACCTGGCCGAGGTCATCCTGCGGATGATCAGCCTCAAGTTGGGCGAGCCGGCCAAGTTTCCTTTTCTCGACCCGCCTTCGGGCCGCGCCATCCAGGACGGCTATGCACTGCTCATGGAGCTTGGCGCCTTGGATCGCCGGCGCCAGCTTACCGCGCACGGCAGGCTCATGGCCCGGTTGCCCCTGGACCCGAGGATCTCCCGGATGATCATCGAGGCCCGGGACCACAACGCCTTGCGCGAGGTGACAATTATCGCCGCGGGTTTAAGCATCCAGGACCCGCGGGTCCGGCCCGCGGACAAGGAGGCGGCGGCGGATGCAGCCCATGCCCGTTTTACCAAGGTTCCCTCGGATTTTCTTTTCTTCCTCGCCCTCTGGGACGGGTACCACTCCACCTTTGACAAGCTGCACAGCCTTTCCCGGATGCGTAAATTCTGCGTCAGCCATTATCTCTCCTTTTTGCGGATGCGGGAATGGCGCGATATCCACGAGCAGATCTGCCAGGTGCTTGGTGATGAGCCCGGATTTGCCTTAAACACCCAACCCGCCTCGCCCGAGGCCATCCACCGGGCGATCCTGAGCGGCAACCTCAGGAACATCGCGGTGAAGAAGGAGAAGAATCTTTACCTAACCGGGGGAGGCAGGGAGGTCATGATCTTTCCCGGCTCCAGCCAATACGGCAAGACCGGCGATTGGCTCATGGCCGCCGAGATGGTGGAAACCTCGCGTCTCTACGCCCGCACCGTGGCCGAGATCAATCCCGAATGGATCGAGCCCCTGGCTGGAGAACTGTGCCGCTCGTCGTACTCCGAACCCCATTGGGAAAAGGGGCGGGGCCAGGTGGTTGCCTTTGCCAGGATCAGCCTCTTCGGGCTGGTTATCGTGCCGAGGCGCACGGTGAATTTCGGCTTGATCAAGCCGGAGGAGGCGCGGCGGATTTTTATCCAGTCCGCCCTGGTCGAGGGGGAGCTGAAGGGGGAATACCCCTTTCTTGCTGCGAATACGGCGTTGGCGGCGGAGCTGCAGGAGATGGAAGACCGGCTGCGGTTGCGTACCATCATGGTGGATGACCAGGCCCTTTTCGACTTTTACGAGGAACGCCTTGGCCCGGAGGTCCGCGACCAGCGAAGCCTGAATCAGTGGCTGAAAAACCCAGGCGCTCAAGCACTCCTGGTGATGACCGCCGATGATGTCCGGCGGCAATTGCCCGAGGCTGGAGTGCTGGAGCAGTTTCCTGTAACCTTGCCCGCGGGCGAGTGCGAGCTTACGCTTTCTTACCGCTTTGCCCCCGGGGAGGAGGACGACGGGGTGACGGCCCGGATTCCCCTCAGCCTGGCGCCGCATCTGCGTTCGGACCTTTTTGAGTGGCTGGTGCCGGGCATGCTGGCGGAAAAGGTGGTTTTCCTGCTCAAGGGGCTGCCCAAGGGGCTGCGCAAACAACTGGTGCCCATTCCCCAGACCGCGGCGGAGATTGTCCGGGATCTGCCCTTTGGCCGGGGCTCTTTGTGCCGGGCTCTGGAACAGGTGATCGGTGATTCCTTCAAGCTGCGCATTGCCGCCCGGGATTGGCCTCTGGCCGATCTGCCGCCCCACCTCAGATTTCGCTTCTGTCTGCTGGATGGGCAGGGGAAGGTCGTCAGCGCGACCAGGGATTTCAGCGCTTTGAAAAGCGGGGCAACGGGGCAGGCTCAGGAATTTGGTTTCGGGCAAATGGCCGAGTTGAAGGCGCGCTGGGAACAAAAAAATCTCACTCCGGCCCAGTTGGGCCAGATCCCGGCATCCCTGCCGGTTCCTGGGGTAAACGGGACTTTACAGGGCTATGTGTATCCCGGCCTGTGCTATGATGACCAAGAAGGTTTGGGGCAGCGCCTTTTTGTCCGGGAAAACGAGGCGCGGCAGAGCACCAGGCTGGCGCTGCTGTCTGTGTATTCCAAGGAGTTTGCGCTCCAGCTCAAATCCTTGCGCAAGGATCTGGCTATCCCTCGCTCGCATTGGGCGTTGTATGAAGGCTTGGCCACCCATGAGCAGATCAATCACGATCTCTGGGATTTTGTTGTGTATACGGTGTTCGGCATTCGTGACGGCCTGTCGCCCTCTGCCGGGCAATTCGCCGCCAAGATCGAAGAGGTGCGGCGCCAGGGACTTTCCCCCCTCTGCCGGGAAATCTTTGCGGCGGTTGACCAGGTATTGCAGGAGCGGCGAACAACCCTGGACGCGATTGCCAGGCTTTCCGGCAAAGGCGGTTTGGCAAGCGGAGAGGAGGCACGGATTGCCGGCTACCGCCGGCAGGTGTCGCGCATTGTGCCTGCTGATTTTTTGCGGAAAACGCTTCCTTCCCGGCTGCCGGCCATGTGCCGGTATTTGAAGGCCCTGCGCATCCGGCTTGAGCGGGCTCGGGTTTCCCCGGGCAAGGATGCACTCAAGGCGCAGCAGGTGGCAATCCATGAGGAGCGCTATGCCAAGGCCGCCGCCGGCAAGGATCTCTCCGGCGACCTGTTGGCACGGCTGCGGGAATATCAGGAGATGATTGAGGAGTTCAAGGTTTCCCTGTTTGCCCAGGAGCTGGGAACAGCCTTGCCGGTTTCCGCCAAGCGCCTTGAGAAGAAATGGCAGGAGATTGACCAACTCTGTTGACGGCTCACTGCTACATACCTCTCTGTATTTTTTGGGGCAGAGTATTTTGGGTGTGAAAAAAAATCGTTTTATTGCTAGGTTACGAAATCGTTTTGTCGAAATGTGCACTCTGTCAGGATAAGCAGCCATACATGGAAAAAACGGATTTTTTCTCACCGGATACGGAGATTCAAGCGCTTCTCCATGCTGTGCAAACAGGGGTTTTGCTTTGCAGTGGAGGATGCTCGGTCACCTTTGCCAACAGCGTTGCCCAGGATTTTTTCAGCCGGGCCGGGCTGGATGCGATCGGGCAGCCGTGCCATAAGGCATTGTTTGGCAGCGAGGCGCGGTGCGAAGGGTGTCCCGCTGAGAGAGCCGGCCTTGAGGGCAAGCGCCAGGCGATTACCCTCAAGGCGCATGAGGGCGACATCTACCTGAAGGTCTTCTGTCAGATCTGGCAGGGACAATGTCTGCTCACACTCCACGATGTTTCCCAGGAGATCAGCCTTCTCAGGCGCAGCGATCTTGATCGCAAGGAATTGCAGGCCAAGAACATCCTCCTCGAACGCCGTCGGCGGTTGAACCAGGAAGAGCAGCAGTTTCTTACCCAGATCATGGACAACCTTCCGGAAGCCCTGCTCGCCGTGGACGAGAATTTTTTGGTGCAGCGGCAGAACAAGGCGGTTCTTGACCTGTTTCCCCGGCAAATCGGCGGCCACTGCTATGCTCTGTTCGGCAAGAGCGCCCCCTGCCCTGACTGCCCAGCCCAGCGCGGTTTCAGCGAGGCCAACGGACAGAAAAAAAGCCACGAAACAGGGGGGCGGGTCTACACGGAAATATTTTCCGTCGCCCCCAACGGTAAAGGCGGACTGCTTCTGTTTAGGGATATTACCCGCCAGGTCGAGTTGATTGGTCAGATTCGCGGACAGCGGGAAGAGATCGCAAGCAAGAACAAGGTGCTCTCTCTTCTCGTGGATTTCGGGATCTACATGCAGAAGGAGGCCGGGATCAAAGAGGTGGCCGGATATTTTCTCGATGCGATTCTGCCGGATCTTCATGCCGGTGCGGCCGGCCTTATCATCAACGACATCCGGGCGGGAAATATCTGGCTTTCCCATCAGAGCGGGATGACCACCGAGGAGTGGAAGACCGTGACCAAGGCTTGCATGTCCCGGGATCAGCAACGATTCAAGTCCGACGGGCTTCTCGCCGATACGGTTCTTCCTTGGCCGAACAGCACGCAGATTCCCCTCATGGGAGCCCAGGGGCAGAGGGTGGGGCTGGTGTTGCTGGAAGGAAGCATCAACCAAGAGGCGCTGGGCATTCTCCGCCTGGTCACCGAACCGCTGGGCGCCTATTTCCAGAACCAGCTCCTGCTGCGGCAGCTTGAGGAAAAGGCGAACAAGGATGCCCTGACCGGCCTTTTCAACCGCGGCTATCTGACCCAGTCCCTGGAAGAGGAACAGGAAAAGTTTCATGGATACGGAATCCATCATGCCCTGGTGCTGGGGGATGTCAACCAGTTGAAAAAAATCAATGATCAATACGGCCATGAAACGGGCGACCGGCTGATCGTTACGGTTGCCGAGGCCCTGCGGAGCACCCTGCGCAATACCGATATCGCGGCGCGGACCGGGGGCGACGAATTCATTGTCCTGCTCACCAACAGCACGGACGAGGACGCGGGGGCTTTTATCGAACGGCTGCAAACCCGGGTTTTTTCCAGTCTCACCCTTCCCTTGCCGGACGGGAGTGAATTTCCGGTCACGGTCAGCCTGGGGAAGGCCGGCACGGACAAGCATCCTCCCGAAGTTCTGGCCAAGGAGGCCGACAGGCAGATGTATGCCGCCAAAGAACGGTTTTATGCCACTGCTTCCCGCTACCGTTAGGCTGTTGCCGCTGATGGGTGATATTTGATGATTTTTGTGAAAATTCAGCCATTTCAGTTGCTTTTCCGGTGATCTTTCGGTAAGGTTTTAGTGTGAAACCGGCGAGCAGGAAGAAAAAAAGCCCTTGGCCGGTCAGGGAGTTGCCTTGAGCGCATCATGGGATGATTAGCCAGCAAACTAGGGAACAACATGGCAAAGGTCAATAATTCACACCTGGAAAAAAGCATCGCCTCCTTGGTCGAGATCACCGATTCTTTTTTGCGGGGTGATTACAAGGGAGATATACCGGAGGTTGACGCCGAGGGTGTGCTTTCGATGTTGACCAAGAGAATCAACACCATGCTGGTCAACATGAAAACCGTGCAGGTTCCCTTGGCCAGCGCGGGTGAGCAGGCGCCTTTCGTGCTGAGCCATGCCCTGGATGTGGTGCAGCTCATGGAGCAATCCACCAGTGCGGTTCTTGATAAATCCGACAGGATTATCCTGCAGATCGAAGAGCTGGAGAACATGCTCCGCCAGACAGGCGGGAATGACGCCCGGGCCAAGGCGGTTGTCACGGAAATGAAGGCCGCCATGTACGATATCATTGCGTCCCAGTCGTATCAGGATGTTGCCCGGCAGAAGATGGAGAAAATCATCGTTGATCTCAATCAGATCCGTGACTGGCTCCTTGAAGTTCTGGTGATTCTCAACATCAAGAAAGATGGTTCCCTGGAAAACATACAGAAAAAGAAGGAATTGTTGCGAGGGGTTCATGCCCCCAGCGCGCCTTCTTCCTTGAAGCAGGACCTGGTTGATGATCTTCTGGCCGAGTTTGGCTTCTGACCCTGGAACTGCTCGGCAGCCCCCCCCTGAAGTCCCGCAAGCGCACGTATCCGCTTCGCCGTCTTAGACCCCGTCCCTTCAGCTCGCTATTTTCTTCTTTTCGCCAAATTGCAGTTCCGCGTCCGAGGCCCGCACATAGATGGGCACAGCCGTGGCCGGATTCAGGAAAGAACCCTGCCGGAAAAGATCCCAGGCCAGGGAGCCAATGGCTGCCGCCCTGGCAAAACAGATCTCCTGGGGCGCTAGCAGAGCGGAGTCTCCCAGCAGTTCTTTGAGCATCCGGCCATACAGGGGCAGGCCATCGCCCACCAGCAGGGTGGGGGTGGTGATGAATTCCTGCAAGCGTTCGGGCCTGATCACCATGGGGCCGGTGGTTTTTTCCGGAAGCCCTTGCCCGTTGCAGCGGTAGAGGGCGGTGTAGATCTCGTTTTTCCGGGCATCAACCACCGGGCAGATGGGCAGGGAAGAGTAGGGCAACTGTCCGGCAAGCCCATCCAGGGTTCCCACCCCGAGGAGCGGTTTTCCCGTGGCCATGCAGAGCCCCTTGGCCGTGCTCAAGGCGATGCGCAGACCCGTAAAGCTCCCGGGGCCAAGGGACACGGCAATGGCTCCGATGTGGGGCCAGCTCAGCTCACACTGGGCAAGAAGCCAGTCGATCCCGGAGAGCAGGCGGCGGGAGTGGGTGCTGGAGGTGTTGAGGGAATACTCGGCCAGGCAGCGGTCTTCCGCGACCAGGGCCAGACTGCCGCAGGTGGTGGCGGTTTCCAGGGCGAGAATAACCGGGGCGGATGCGGGGGAGGGGGGCATTGCCTGGATCAGCCCCCGTTGCCGAGAAAACGGAAATCGTTGTAGAAAACAAAGAGCATCAGGGAAATAAGCAGCACCAGGCCGATGACCTGGAGCCGTTCCCTGGTTTCCACGCTCAGCGGCTTGCGGCGGATGGCCTCAACGGCGAAAAAGACGAGATGCCCGCCATCGAGGATGGGGATGGGGAAAAGATTCAGCACCCCGAGGCTGACGCTGAGGAGTCCGGTGAAGTGCAGCAGATTGAGCCAGCCGGCCTCCATCTGTTGCCCGGCGATCTGGGCGATGCGGATTGGGCCGCCCAGTTCGCTGGCCGGGACCACCTTTTGGATGATCTTGACAATGCCCAACAGGGTGATCTTGATCAGGGCCCAGGTATGCATTGCCCCGGTCTGGAGCGCTTCGACCGGGGAAATAGGAACCACCTCGTCGGCCACCCGGATGCCGAGCATGTAGCGGGTGTCGATCACCTCGCCGAAGATGTTCTTGTCCTGTTCCATTTTCGGCTGGCCGGTAAGGGTCAGGGTCTGGTCGCCCCGCCGGACCATGAGGGTCACGGGATTTCCCTCGCTGCGCTTGATGAGGCGGGCAACATCATTCCACTCTTGGACCGCGGCGCCGTTGATGCTGAGGATGAGATCGTTCGGCGCGAGCCCGGCCTTGGCCGCCGGGGAATCCACGGTGACTCCGCCGATTCGCGCTTCGTTCACCGGTTGGGAGACGCCCATGATCGCAAAGATGGTCGAGAAGAGCAGGACCGCGAACAGGAGATTGAAGAGCGGTCCGGCAAAAACCACCAGAAAACGCTGCCAGATGGCCTTGTGCGAAAAGGAAAACCCTTGCTGGTCGCTGGCCACTTCCTCGGTGAGGCTTTCGCCGTACATCTTCACGTAGCCGCCGAGGGGGAAGGCGCTCAGCAGATACTCGGTGTCGCCCACGGTGCGGCCGAACACCTTGGGGCCGAACCCCAAGGAGAATTTAAGCACCCGGATGCCGAACAGCTTGGCGCAGAGAAAATGGCCGAATTCATGGATGAAGATCAGGGGGCCAAGGACGAGGATAAAGGCGAGGATGGAGGTCATAGTCTCTTCAGATGGTTAAGGGTGTGTGTCCGGGCGGCAGCTCCGGACTGAGAACATCTTTGCCCAGGCGTTGCTGGGTCTGCATGCGTAGGGCCTCGATAATCGAGGCCGCCTGCATCCGGGCGGCAAGGTCGGCGTCTAGGATTGCGGTCAGGCTGGCGCCTTCTTCCCTGGGCAACCGGCTCACGGTTTCCGCAACCACCAGGGCGATTTCCGGAAAGCGGATGGCGCCGGTCAGAAATGCTTCGACCGCCACTTCGTTGGCGGCATTGAGCACGGCAGGCAGGCTTCCCCCCCGTTTGCACACCTGATAGGCGAGTTTCAGGGCGGGAAATCGTTCAAAATCCGGCCGGGAAAAACTCAAATCCGAGGCCTGCGCCAGGTTCAACCGCGGCAGATTCATCCGCAGCCGTTCCGGGTAGGAGAGGGCATAGGCAATGGGGATGCGCATGTCCGGCACCCCCAGTTGGGCGACCACCGAGCCGTCCACGTATTCCACCATGGAATGGACAATGCTCTGCGGGTGGATGAGCACCTCGATGTCCTCGATGGCGATGTCAAACAGCCAGCGGGCCTCAATGACCTCCAGACCTTTGTTCATCAGGGTGGCGGAGTCGATGGAGATCTTTTTGCCCATCTCCCAGTTGGGGTGATTCAAAGCCTGTTCCGGGGTGACGGCCCAGAGATCGCGTTCGTTCAGATTGCGGAACGGCCCGCCCGAGGCGGTGAGGATGAGCTTGCTGACATCCGCTTTTTTCCCGGCTTCCAGGGCTTGGGCAATGGCGCTGTGCTCGCTGTCGATGGGCAGCAGGGTCCCCTTGTTGCGCTGAACCGCCGCCATGACCAGATGCCCGGCCATGACCAGGGTTTCCTTGTTGGCCAGGGCGATGTTTTTTCCAGCCTCGATGGCGGCCATGGTGGGGGTGAGCCCGGCTGCGCCGACGATGGCGGAAACAACCGTGTCCGCGGAGGGCAGGGTGGCGACGGCCACATTGCCCTCCGTACCGACCACTATCTTTTCAGACCAGCCGGGGGGCAGGCTCTGGGCCAGTTCGCCCGCCAGCTTTGCCTCGCCGATGGATATTTTTTCTGGGTTGAAAGCCTCGATCTGCTCGCGCAACAACCGGCCATTGGTGCCTGCGGCCAGACCCACGATGCGGAAGCGGCCGGGAAACTGGCGGACCACTTCCAATACATTGCGGCCTATGGAGCCGGTTGAGCCAAGCAGGGAGATGTTTTTCATGCGTCTTTCTGTTCTCTTGAAAATGGGGGGCAACGGTAATGTGCACCCGCATGGATCACATCAAACACAGTCCTGTCCCAAAATACAACAGGTAATAGAGCACCGGCGCGGTGAGCAACAGGGAGTCGATGCGGTCCAGCAGGCCGCCGTGCCCCGGGAGTAGGCTGCCGGAATCCTTGACGCCGAAGGCCCGTTTGATGACTGATTCCGAAAGATCCCCGGCCGCGCCGAGGCAGCCCAGCAGAAGGACGATAAAGCATATCCAGAGCAACCCCTGCTCGGGCAGGAAAAAATGGCGGACAAGAAGGCTCGCGCCAAGGCTGCCGGCCAGGCCGCCGGCAAAGCCCTCCCAGGTTTTGCCCGGGCTGATGGCCGGGCAGAGCTTGTGCTTGCCGAATTTGCTGCCGGTATAGAAGGCGGCGGTGTCCGAGGCTACGGTTATGGCGGTGAGCAGCAGCAGCCAGGCGCGCCCCTGCGGCAGGGCCATGAGCAGCACCAGATGGGCGCTGCACAGGCCGAGATAGAGATAGCCAAAGCCTGCGCGGCTGATAATTTCGTAGGGCTGGACAAAGCTGGAGTACCGGAACAGGCTGAGGAGCAGAAGGGCCACCAGGGCAAGGCTCAAACCGCCGAGCAGGGTGGCGGCGTCGCCGGAATAGGCGCCGAGCACCGGCAACAGGCCGAAAAGGAGAATGGGGGTTCTGGCGCGGGTGTTGAGGTCGGGCAGGACAATGACCAGATATTCGTTCAACGCCACTGCGGCCAAAGCGGTGATGACCAGCCAGAACAGGGGGAATGGTCCCGCGAAAAGAAGGAACAGCCAGGCAGCGCTTGCCGCAATACCGGTAATGAGTCGTTTCATGCAGATCCTGCCATAGCCGATTCTTGCGGCGTATGATCAATGGGTGGGTGTCTGTTCCGCCTGTTCGCCTGTTTTGCCAAAACGCCGTTGCCGCTTCTGAAAGTCGAGAATGGCATGCAGCAGGTCCTTTTTTCTGAAGTCCGGCCAGAGAATCTCCGTGAAATACAGCTCCGCATAGGATGCTTGCCACAGGAGAAAATTGCTCAGGCGGGTTTCGCCTCCGGTGCGGATCACCAGGTCCGGGTCCGGCAAGCCCGCGGTGTAGAGATGCTGTTCCAGCACGCTCTGGTCAATCTCTGCCGGGTTCAGGGTTCCGGCCTGGCATTTTTGGGCGATTGCCTGCACGGCCTGGGTGATTTCACTCCTGCCGCCGTAGCTCAAGGCGAGGTTGAGGATCAGCCCGGTCTTGTCGGCGGTTTCCTGGATCACCCGCTCCAGAACCTCGCGGACTTCCGGGGGGATGCGGTCCTTCTGGCCGAGGCAGCGCAGGCTCACATTGTTGTGGACCATGGTGGTCAGCTCGCTTTCCAGAAAGGACTTCAGCAGTCCCATGAGCGCCTGGACCTCAAGGGGGGGGCGCTTCCAGTTTTCCGTGGAAAAGGCGTAGAGGGTTAGTACGCCGATGCCGAGTTCCCGGGCGGCGCGGACGATATCCTGGACGGATTCCACCCCGGCCCGGTGGCCCATGATGCGTGGTTTTCCCTGCTGTTCGGCCCAACGGCCATTGCCATCCATGATGATGGCGATATGGCGGGGCAGGGCGGTGGGATCAAGCTTGGGCATTGGAGCGGTCTCGATTTTCAACGGATTACCGTGTGCAAGCGGCTGAAGCAGGGATGGGCAGGTGGTAAATGTTCAAGCCGTTGTAATCCGATACTCTCTTCAATTGGCTGGCAAGAACGGCATGGGACGCTGCAGCGAAATAAACGGCTCCTAAACCGCCATGACCTCTTTTTCCTTGTCAGTCATGATCTCATCGACCTGCTTGATGAAACGGTCGGTGGCGTGTTGGGCCTCATCCTGCATCCTGAAGAAATCGTCTTCCGGGATTTCCTTGTTGTTTTTCTGCTTTTTCAGGACATCGATGGCTTCGCGCCGCAGATTGCGAATGGCGACCCGGTGCTCCTCGCTGATCTTCTTGACGTTTTTTACCAGCTCCCTGCGCCGCTCTTCGGTGAGCTGGGGGATGGAGATCCGGATCATCTTGCCGTCGCTTGAGGGGTTGAGGCCTAGGTCCGAGGAGAAGATGGCCTTTTCAATGGCGGGCAGGAGCTTGGTGTCCCAGGGCTGGATAACCAGCATCCTGCTCTCTGGGATGGTCACGGCGCCGACCTGATTGAGGGGCATGGGCGTACCGTAGGCCATTACCTTTATCCCGTCGAGCAGGGCGGTGGTGGCCCGTCCGGTACGGATCTTGGTGAGATCGCGCTTGAAGGCCTCAATGTTTGCCGTCATTTTTTCGGTCAGCGCTTCAATAATTTCACTCATTGTCCTCTCCCTGTATCAAGGTGCCGATCTGTTCTCCGCAGATGGCTTTCTTCATATTGCCGGGGATATTCATGTCAAAAACCATGATGGAGGTGTTGTTGTCCATGGCCAGCGAGATTGCCGCCGAATCCATGACCTTGAGCCGCCGGTGCAGAACCTCGCTGAAGCTGAGGCGGGAAAACCGGACCGCATCCGTGTGTTTCAGAGGATCCTTGTCGTAAACGCCGTCAACCCTGGTGGCCTTGCAGATCAGGTCGGCGTTGATCTCCAACCCTCGGAGCACGGCGGCCGTATCGGTGGTGAAGTAGGGGTTGGCGGTGCCAGCTCCGAAGATCACCACCCGTCCTTTCCGCAGATGATGGACAGCCTTCTGCCGGGAATAGGGCTCGCAGACCGTGAGCATGGGGATGGCGGAAAGCACCCTGGCCGGGATGCCTTTTCTTTCCAAGGCGTCCTGCAGGGCCAGGGCATTGATGACCGTGGCCAGCATGCCCATGTTGTCCGCGGCGGCCCGGTCCATGCCGGCGGAGGCCCCGGACACCCCCCGGAAGATGTTGCCCGCGCCGATGACCAGGCTGGTTTCCACCTTGAGGTTCACAAGGGTCTGGATCTCCGCGGCCAGATAATCGAGCACCTTGGTGCTGATGCCGAAAGCGGCGTCGCCCATCAGGGCTTCGCCGCTCAGCTTCACGAGAATTCTCTGGTATTTGGGGGCCGTCAAGGAAGTCTCCATGTTTTTCCGGTCATTCAATTACGGCAATTTTACGCCGTTCTTTTCAGAGGTAAGGCCAAGGCCAGGGACCAACAAGGCCTGGCCTTGGCCACGGTCAGCGCAGCCGATGCGTTGTTGCCGCAGCGTTATGCGCCAACTTGAAACCGGGCAAAGCGTTTGATGCTGATCTCTTCGCCCACCTTGGCCACCAGCTCCTTGAGCAGGTCCTGGATGGAGAGGTCGGGGTTCTTGACGAATTTCTGCTCCAAGAGACAGCTCTCGGCAAAGAAGCGGTCCATCTTGCCGCCGACCATTTTTTCGGCGATGTTCGCCGGCTTGCCGGAGTCGATGGCCTGCTGGATGAAGATGTTGCGCTCGCGCTCCGCCAGGTCCGCGGGGACTTCCTCGCGACGGATGGATACAGGATTGGCCGCGGCAACATGCATGCAGATATTCTTGGCGAACTCGACGAAATCGGCGCTTTTGGCAACCGCATCGCTTGCGCAGGACAACTCGACCATCACGCCCAGCTTGCCGCCGGCATGGATGTACGTTTCAACCACGCCTTCGTTGAATTTGACGAAGCGTTTGACGCCGCTGTTCTCGCCAAGCTTGGCCACCAGTTCGTTGAGCATGTCCTGAATGGAGAGCGCGGGGTTCTTAACGAATTTCTCCTCCATGAGCTCGGCGGGGGAAGTGGCACCGCTCTCTGCCACATGCAGGGCAACGTTCTTGGCGAAATCGATAAAGGCGTCGCTCTTGGCGACAAAATCGGTCTCGCAGTTCACCTCGACCATGACGCCCAGTTTGCCGTCGGCCTGAATGAGTGTTTCCACCAAGCCTTCGCTGGTTGCCCGGCCGGCACGCTTCTGGGCAACAGCCAACCCTTTCTGCCGGAGCAGATCGATGGCCTTTTCCATGTCGCCGCTGGTCTCGGTCAGGGCTTTCTTGCAATCCATCATGCCCGCGTTGGTTTTGTCGCGGAGCTCTTTTACCATCTGACTTGTAATATTCACGGTTCTACCTTCATGTTCGGTAACTGTCCAGCAACACCGCATCTGCGTTGTCATCGGCCTGTTCATGTGCACCAGCACACTTCGCAGACCTCTTCCTAGCATCTGCGGTATTGCTGAACAGTTACGTTTCTTGGTTTATATCTTTCCTGTCCCGAACGGGGATAGTTACCATTTTAAAGAGACCGGTTATGCGTCGCCTTTCGCTGCTGCAGCCTTGGCTTCGGTGTCCTTGTCGGTGGCGGCCTGGTGAGCAGTGGCAAGTTTCTCCTTGCCGCTCAACACCGCATCCGCCATCTTGGAAGCGATCAGCTTGATGGAGCGGATGGCGTCGTCGTTGCCGGGGATGAGATAGTCGATGCCGCGGGGATCGCAGTTGGTGTCGATCAGGGCGACCACCGGAATGCCGAGGCGGTTGGCTTCTTCGATGGCGATCTTCTCCCGTTTCGGGTCGATGAGGAAGATGGCTGCGGGCAGCCCCTTCATGTTCTTGATGCCGCCCAGGTTGCGGTCCAGCTTGATCGCATCCTTCTGAATCTGGAGGGCTTCTTTTTTGTGGTAATGGTTGATGGTGCCGTCTTCCTGCATGGTCTCGTATTTCTTCAGCTTGTCGACGCTGTTCTTGATGGTCTGGTGGTTGGTCAGCATGCCGCCCAGCCAGCGGTTGTTGATGTAGTACATGCCGCAACGCTCGGCTTCTTCCTTGATGATGTCCTGGCCCTGGCGCTTGGTGCCGACAAAGAGCACGGTGCCGCCCTTGGCTGCGGTCTTGGCGATGAATTCGTAGGCCTTGTTGAACAGGGGCAGGGTCTTGTCGAGGTTGATGATGTAGATTTTGTTGCGGGCGCCGAAGATGTACGGCTTCATTTTCGGGTTCCAGCGGCGGGTTTGGTGGCCGAAATGCATGCCGGCCTCCAGCATTTCCTTCATGGTCATGTAAGACATGGTACTTCTCCTGTGGTTTTGGTTGAGGAGCCGTCAGCACATTAGCCGCCACCTTTTGTGTCATTATCGGTATGGCTCCTTATGCCGATCACGAAATGACAAAGTGACTGTTAATATGAGCAACGGCGTTTCGTCCACCCCATCGCTCCAACCCGATTCCGGGCACCAGAGGAGCTTTTTGCAGGGGTGTGTTTATTTTTGAACCCGAATTTTTTAACACCTGAATCGGTTTTTTGCAAGGAAGAAGAGGCGTGAATTGGTCTTTTTTCTTGTTTCTTCTTTTGGGCCCGCAAAAAAAAGAGAACAGCAGAAAGATCATCTCCGCCTTCCCCGAAATTTCCAGGAAGAAAAAAACTTGACGCCTCCGGGAAAAAAAGCAAAGCTCCCATGTTCACATCAGGCAACACATCCCAGGAACAGGTATGACAAAAACAATCAGCCAACTTTCCCCCAAAAAGATCCTGATCCGCTCCACCAACTGGATCGGCGATGCCATCATGACCACCCCGGCGGTGCGGACCATCAGGGAAAATTTTCCCGCCGCCGAAATAACCATCCTGGCCTACCCTTGGGTTGCCGATATCTTTGCGGCCAGTCCCCATGTGGACCGGGTCATGCTCTATGAGAAAAAGGGCAGGCATAAGGGGGTGGCCGGGATGTGGCGGCTGGGCCGCGAGTTGGCTGCCCAACATTTTGACATGGCCATCCTCTTGCAGAATGCCTTTTCCGCCGCGGTGCTGGCCTTGTTGGCCGGCATCCCGGTGCGGGCCGGGTACCGCAGGGATGGCCGCGGGGTGTTGCTGAGCCATGGGGTCACCATTAAAAAAAGCACCAGGGAGCGGCATCAGGTCTATTATTACCAGGAGATGCTCAGGGATCTTGGTCTGATCTGTTCTCCCCAGGAACTGTTTCTCGCTCTGCCGGATTCCGCCAATGCGTGGGCCAGGGATTTCTTAGCGGCCAAGGCGAAAAAACCGGTGGTGGGCTTGAATCCAGGGGCTGCCTATGGCCCGGCCAAGCGCTGGCCAGCAGAGAGGTATGCCGGGTTGGCCAAACAGTTGGCCGAGAAGCTGGGCGCCACCCTGCTGGTTTTCGGCACGGCTGCGGACAACGAGGCCGCCGCGGAGATCGGCGCGGCAGCACCTAGGCAGGTGCATGATCTTACGGGCAAGACCACTCTGGCCCAGGCCATGGCCCTGATCGGGATGTGCGATGCCTTTGTCACCAACGATTCGGGGCTGATGCATGTGGCTGCCGCCCAGAAAACGCCGCTGGTTGCCATCTTCGGCTCCACCGACAGCGTCGCCACCGGGCCGTTTGCCCCCAAGGTGGAGGTGGTGAATAAAAACCTGCCCTGCAGCCCGTGCCTGAAAACTCATTGCCCGCAAAACGATTTTGCCTGCATGCTGGAAATCGGGGTGGATGAGGTGTACGCGGCAACCTGCAGGCTTCTTGAAAGCGAGGATTGAGTATGCGACCGGCCGTTTTTCTCGACAGGGATGGCACCATCAACGAGCAGATGGGCTACATCAACCACATCTCCCGTTTTGTCATGCTGCCGCGGGCCGCAGCAGGCATCCGTCTGCTTAACGAGCAGGGGATTCCGGTGGTGGTGGTCAGTAACCAGTCCGGCCTGGCCAGGGGGTATTTTCCCGAAAGCCTGATTCAAGAGGTGCATGCCAAGATGAACGCGGCGCTGGCCGAGGCAGGCGCCCATGTGGATGGGATTTTCTACTGCCCCCATCATCCTGAGGCCAAGGAAGAGCGCTTGCGTCTCGCCTGCGACTGCCGGAAACCAAAGCCCGGGCTGTTTCTTCAGGCGGCTGCGGAGCTGGACCTGGATCTTGGCCGCTCCTATGTGGTGGGCGACCGTTGGTCGGATCTCAAGGCGGCGGCGGCGGTGCAGGCCAAGGGGGTTTTGGTGCTCACCGGCTATGGCCGTGGGGATTACGAGTATATAGGCCCGGCGCAAGAGGTGCAACCGGTGTATGTGGCGGATGATCTTCATGCGGCGGTGCAGTGGATTGTGCAGGATATGGCGGGGTAAGCTTGGACGATGTCCTTCTGGTTATTCGGGCCGCTTCTTTTTCTCGGGAAACTCGTAGATAACCTCATTTTTCTTGATGAGGCCGAATTGCCGCCGCGCCACTTCTTCCAGATAGACCGGGTCTTTTTTCAGTTTGTTGATTTCCTGCCGTAATGCGGTATTGGTCTCGCGCAACTGTTCATTTTGCGCCAAAATCTCGTCCAGCTCATTTGCAACCCCGTAGTATTTCAAAGCCCCGTAAGGCCCGAATACCGACCACGCCCCGACCACCGCGACAATGAGCACGCTGTACAGCAGCACTTTTTTCCGGTCACTCTCTGAGAGATTCGCTGGCATGGCCGCCCGTTGCAGATGGTTTTTCCCGGTTGAACCTGGGATTTGACGAGATTCTTTCTCTTATTATTCCTGTTAGATAGCATAGATGCGAAGTTCATGCAATCGGTGAGTTGTGCCCGATGATCCGCACCGGCAACAATCTGGCGGGCAAAAAAACGACGCCTCACGCGATCCGCAGCAGCTTCAGGGCAATAATCCCCACCTCATACAGCATATAGAGGGGAACACCCATGAGCAGCATGTTGAAGATGTCAGGGGTCGGAGTGAGAAGGGAGGCGATGACGCTGATGAGCAGCACGGCGTAGCGGCGGTTTTTTTCAAAGAAGGTTCTGGGCAGGATCTTTATCTTGGCCATGAAGATCATGAAGATGGGCAGCTCGAAAATCAGCCCGAAGGCGAGGACAAAGATGGAGACAAAGGAAACGAACTCGCTGATGGAGATAACCGGCTTGAGCTGTTCGGTCTGGAAACCCAGCAGGAAATCGATGCCGAAAGGCAGGGTGAAGAAATAGCAAAAGGAGGCCCCGCTGTAGAACAAAAAGCAGGTGAAGAGCACGAACCAGAAGACAAAGGAGCGGGACAAGGCAAAGGGCTTGGCCAGGGCGCGCCAGAGAAAAAAGCTGAGCATGGGCATGAGGGTGAAGATCGTCATGGCCAGGGAGACGGTGACATGGGCGAGAAAGGGCTCGGCCACCGCAAAGAAAGCGAGCTTCTGGTGGAGATGACTCTGGATGTACGCCAGCAGGTGGCGGGAGATGCTGTAGAAGCCGAGGCAGCCGAGGATCAAGCCAATTCCCGTCGCCAGGAGAGCCCTCCGCAGGTCTTTGATGATGATGGCGAGACGTTGGGTGGTGGTGTTCACGGTGCGCGGGCCTGGGCTATCGGGAATTGTCTGGATTGTTTGGGGGGCTGCCGTGGATTTCCTTGTCCAGACGTTTGAAAAAGATCTCCATGAACTCGTGCCGTTCGGCAGCCAACCGTTTGCCTTCCGGGGTGAGCATCTTGTCTTTGATCTTGCAGAGCTTTACCAGGAATTCTCTATAGGCCGTGTCTTCGGTGGAGTAGGATCTGGTTTTCGCCACATCCACCCCCCGGTTGTGCAGGCGGGCCCCGACCTGGCCGGCAAAGAGAAAGGCCCGGCCGATGCCGATGGCGCCGATGGAATCCAGCTTGTCCGCGTCAAAAAGGATCTTGGCTTCCAGGGTTTCCGGAATTTTGTTGTTGCGGTAGCGGTGCGCTTCGATGCAGTGGATGATTGCGTCCTGCATTTCCTGGGAAAACTCCAACCCCTTGAGAATGGTGCGGGACATCTCCGCCCCCTTGGTGGCATGGCAGATCGTGCCGCGGGAGAGCATTTCGTGGCTGCGGCCAATGTCGTGCAACAGGGCCGCGGCGCTCAAGATATCCAGGCGGGCGTTCATCAGGCGGCCGATGTGGAGCGCCAGATTGTGGACCCGTTCGGTGTGGTCCGGTCCGTGGCAGCCGCCTTCGGCCTGGCAGTACTCATGGGAAATGGCCAGCAGCCGTTCGGTAAGCTCCTGCCCCAGGGGCGGTTCGCCCTGCAACTGTCCGGCCGGCGGGCTGGTATGCTGACGGTTAGTGTTGGGAGAGGACATGGTGCAACCATCTGATGCCGAGGCGGAGCAGGGCAAGATCGTCCGTGGCAAGTTGTTGCCGTTCGCTGTCCGTGATGGAGATGGGCAGGGCAACAGTGGCGTCGAGGAGCAGGTTCCTGAAGGTATCCAGGGAATAGAGGGAGAGGAAGATCTCCACCTCCCGGGCTTCCGGCTGATGCCCTTCCTTGAGGCGGGGATGCTGGAGGACAGCCAGCAGCTCATCGTTCATGGCATTGTAGAGGGCAAGATCCTGATCCTTCTGCCAGGCAGAGATGTCTTGCGGCGCACCCTGGCTGAACCCTTTGCAGTGGGGTTCGGTGAGGAGGACATGCATCTCGTGGCGTTTGCCGTCCGGAGTGGTGAAGGCGCCGCGTCCCAGGGGGTAGGTCCGGCAGGCGGAGGGACGGTCGGCATAGACGTTGCAACCGGAGGCGGTGACAAACGGACAACTGGCTTGGCCGTCATCCACCATGCCCAGGAAAACCTGGGGGAAACCGCTGTCCTCAGGCTGTTCGACGAGGACGTATTGGTCGAGAAAGGTCGAGGGGGTAAGCCCCAGATGTTTGCTTAACCGGAGCACATCGTAGGGAGTGAGGGCAAGGTCCAGTTGCCGGCAGCAGTCGGTGAAGCAGGCGACGCCGGGATGGCAACTGAACCGGAAGGTCTCGTCCGGGGTCAGGGGCCGGACATGCTCGGGGGCGAGATCGGGCCGCATGGCTACGCGGTTCTGCCACGGTGCCAGAGGGTGAGCAGGGGGCTGGCCACGAAAACCGAGGAGTAGGTGCCCACCATGACCCCCACCAGCAGGGCAAAGGAAAAGTCGTGGATCACCGAACCGCCCAGAAAATATAGGGCCGCCAAAACCAGGAAGACGGTGAGCGAGGTGACAATGGAGCGGCTCAACACCTCGTTGGTGCTGGTGTTGATCAGTCCGTCGGTGATGTTCTCCGGGTCTTCGCTCTTGCGCTGGTTCTCACGGATCCGGTCGAAGATGATGACCGTGTCGTTTAAGGAATACCCGGCCAGGGTCAGCAGCGCGGTGACGGTGAGCAGGGTGATCTCCATGTTGAGCAGCCAGATGAGGCCGAGCACCGCCAAAACATCGTGGAGTGTAGCCAGGGTGGCGGCAACGCCGAAACGCAGGTCAAAGCGCAACCCCAGGTACACGACCACCCCGAGCAGGGAGATGACCACGGCCAGCAGCGCCTTTTCGCGCAGGGTGTCGCTCACCGAGGAGCCGATCTCCGACTGGTTCTCCACCACGAAGTGCTTGTCGGGAAAACTGATGTTCAGTTGGGCGGTGACTGTTTCGGAAACGTGGCCAACCACCTCTTCGCTGTTTTTGATCTTGACGATAAGGCGGTTTTCGCCTTCGACTTTTTGCAGCTCGACGCCCTCAATATTCCCCTGTGCCAGGGCGGTGCGGACCTCGCCCAGGGAGAAGGGCTGGGCGGACTGATACTGGAGCAGGGTGCCGCCGGAAAAATCCACGCCCATGTTGGCCTGGCCGCGGGTGATCTGGACAAAGGCCAGGCAGCCGACCAGGGCAAAGGTGCCGGAGATGGCAAAGCTCAGTTTCTTGATCCGCATGTAGTCAAGGTTCGGTTTTTTGAGAAAGAGCATGAAGGAGAGATTTTTGAGTTTCCGTTTCCCTTGCATGGAGTCGTAGAACAACTTGGAGGCGAAGAGGGTGGAGAAGAGGTTGAAGATGATGCCCAGCGACAGGGTGGCGGCAAACCCCTTGATCGGGCCGGTTCCGAAGAGAAACAGGGCCATGGCGGTGATCAGGGTGGTTACATGGGCGTCGATGACGGTCCAGAATGCCTTGGCGTAACCAGCCTCGACCCCGGAACGCACGGATTTGCCCAGGGCGAACTCCTCGCGCATCCGCTCGAAGATGACGATGTTCGAGTCCACCGCCATGCCGACGGAGAGGATGATGCCGGCAATGCCCGGCAGGGTCAGGGTGCCGCCCATCATCGCCAACCCGGCAAAGAGCAGGAGGATATTGAGAACCATGGCCAGGTTGGCGATGACCCCGGAGAGCCGGTAGTACACGGCCATGAACACCACCACCAGGAAGGTGCCCACCAGGCCGCTCATCAGTCCCTTGTTGATGGAATCCTGGCCCAGGGAGGCGCCCACCGTGAGGTTCTGGACGATTTCCACCGGGGCGGGCAGGGCGCCGATGCGCAGGACAATGGCCAGGTCGGTTGCCTCCTCGTAGGTAAAGCTGCCGGAGATCTGGGCGCTGCCGCCGAGGATCTTCTCCCGGATCACCGGGGAGGAGCGGACCACTTCATCCAGGACAATGGCGAAGCGTTTGCCCACGTTTTTTTCCGTGACCTGGCCGAAAATCGCGCCGCCCCGCCCGGTAAGGTCGAGGCCCACATACGGCTCATTGAAGTTGCCGCCCACCCCGACCTGGGCGCCCTTGACCATGTCGCCGGTCATCAGCACCTGGCTCTTGAGCAGGATGGGCTGGCGGGTCTCCTTGCCGGTGGTTTTGTCCACATCTTTTTCAAAATAGATCTCGGTGCCCGCCGGGAGCATGCTCTGCAAGGCGAGATTGAGCTGCTTCCGGCTGCCGCTCTCCTGCCACTGGCCGGACTGGATGGCCTGGCCGATGAGCTGCCCGAGGTTGAGCCCAGGCGTTTCGTCCACCAGCTTGAATTCGAGCTGGGCCGTGCGGCCGATGAGGTTCAGGGCCCGTTGCGGATCCTTGACCCCGGGAAGCTGGATAACGATTTCGTCGGCCCCCTGCCGGACAATGGCCGGTTCGGCCACGCCGAACTGGTCGATCCGGTTGCGGAGAATCTCCAGGGACTGGTCAACGGCCTTGTTGTTGATGAAGTCGATCTTGTCCTGTTTCAGGGTGAGGATGATGCGGGGAAAGGATCCCTGGCCGGTCTGGAAGTCGCCGTCAAGGTCGGGAAACTCCTTGGTAATGGTCTGCTTGACCGTTTCCAGGGCGGTGGTGTTGGGCAGGGTCAGGATGATCTTGCGCGGGTCGGTGGACGCGGTGCGAACCACGGTGATTTTTTTCTCGGCCAGGGCATCTTTCAGATCCTGGACCGAGAGGTCCAGATTGTTTTCAATGGCTTTCTTGAGGTCCACCTTGAGGACCAGATGCATGCCGCCCTGGAGATCCAGGCCCAGCTTCAGGCCTGCCGGGGCAAGGTATTTCTGCCACCAGGCCGGAACCGTGGTGAAGGACGGCGTAACGGTGAGGCCTGCAAAGATGGTGACACAGAGCAGGAGGGTGATTTTCCAGCGCAGGGAACTCGACATAAACACTCCATGATGCGGGTTGACCGTTGAGGTGAAAAAAAATGCTGCCGGCGGATTACGGAAAAAACGGCATACGGAGCCGGAACAAAACAAATTGCTTTGTGACGGCTCCTCGCTGCGGGAGCTGGCGGCAGCACTCTTCGGCGTCTTGGGCCAAGGCCCGGGGACACGGCTTTCACCCGATTTTTCCGTCATATCGGGGCAGGCATGATTCGGTGCGAGATTATACTCCCCTTTTGTCAGAAGTCAAATTGCAAAAAGGACCTTGTGCTTAATGCCCTGCGCTGAATGACGGGCGATTTTTCTCCTTCGGTTTACCGAAAGAAAATTGTGGGGCAAGAAAACGCTATGCTATACTCTAATAGAGGTTTTTTTAGCAGGAGAGCTGCGCAGGAGAGATATGGGCAAGAAAATTTTCGTTGTTGATAACCACCCCATGGTGCTCAGGCTCATCGCCAATTTGCTGGAAAAAGACGGGCATGAGGTGCGGACCGCGGAGGATGGCCTGGGCGCCCTGGATATTCTGAAATCCTATGTGCCGGACATCATTTTTGTCGATCTGGTGATGCCCAACATCAGCGGCGAGAAGCTGTGCCGGATCATCCGCAGCATGCCTCATCTGCAAGGGGTATTCCTTGTCATCCTCTCGGCCATAGCCGCCGAGGAAGAACTTGATTTCGCGGCTCTTGGGGCAGATGCCTGCATCGCCAAGGGAAACATGAGCAATCTTGCCCGGCATGTCGCCAGGGTTATTGAGCTGGCGAATTCCGCGAACAGTCAGGAAACCCCAAGGGACATCATGGGGCTTGATGAAGTGGCGACCCGAGAGATCACCAGGGAGCTGCTTTCTTCCCGGAAGCATTTTGAGGTGATCCTGGGAAACATGTCCGAAGGGATCCTTGAGTTTGCCGCGAACATGAAGATTATCTTCGTAAACCCCGCAGCGCTGGTACTGGTGGGCATCCCGGAAGAAATCCTCCTGGGCACGGAATTTGCCGATATTTTTTGCGGGCAATCCCTTGAAACCGTGACTGCGTTATTGAAAGATCCTGGAGAGCGCCCCAGGAAAATCTCGGCGGAGGCGCCGGTGCTCCTCAACGGCCGTCAGGTTTCCTTGCAGTTTCTGCCGGTTGCCGGAGAGGGCGGCAATTCCACCATTGTCATCATCCACGATGTTACCAGCCGGAAGCAGGCGGAGGAGAAGATCGGCGAGCAGAACAGGTTTCTGAGCAAGCTCATCGAGTCGTTGCCCCATCCTTTCATTGTGGTGGAGTCCGAGGAGTACCAAGTATTGCTGGCCAATTCCTCCGCGCAGCGTCAATTGATCGGCTTGGCCGACTATCCGCGACACGTTCCCGGAGCCGTTGCCTGCAAGGCGCCGCTGCCCTATCTGCCCTTTGAACGGGTGCGGCAGGACAAGGAATCCTTTCTCATGGAGTATGTCGAGCAAGGAGCGGACGGGCAGGAAACCACCCACGAGATCCACGCGCATCCCATTTTTGATAAAGAGGGGAAGGTTTCGCAGATCATCGAATACCGGCTGGATATCACCGAGCGCAAAAAAGCGGAGCAGGCCCTGCGGGACTCGAAGGATGCGCTGCAAAAGGCCCTGGATAATCTGCAGGTTGCCCAGCAGGTCGCCATCCGCCAGGAAAAGCTCGCCTCCATCGGCACCCTGGCCTCGGGGGTGGCTCATGAGATATTGAATCCCCTCAATATCATCGGCACCCTGGCCCAGGTCATGCAGCTTGAGAAGATTCCCGCGAGCATGCGGAAGAATCTTGATGAAATGCTGGCCCAGATCAAGCGGGCCACCAAGATCACCAACAGCCTCAGGACATTTTCCCACCAGCATGCCTTCGAGGTTCGCCCGGTGGATGTCCATGCCCTGTTTGACAAAACCACCGCCCTACTCGAACATGACCTGACCCTGGAT